>Ga0134126_10001078_pt1 | contig 34567 bp, 26 predicted proteins | sample KB31752_FD_96881 | JGI IMG/M metagenome (GOLD analysis project Ga0134126, IMG submission 96881) | Terrestrial soil microbial communities with excess Nitrogen fertilizer from Kellogg Biological Station, Michigan, USA - KB3-175-2 | ecosystem: Environmental > Terrestrial > Soil > Unclassified ...
AATTGCTCGGCAGCCGGATGGAGGTCCTGCTCCCGATAGACCAGCGGGCAGGACACGCCGCGCATCGCGACCGGTACTTCGTCGCCCCGCACGCGCGCCCGATGGGCATCGGGATGGAACTGGCCGGACGCCGCAAAGACGGGCAGGAGTTTCCGGTGGAGGTGAGTCTCAGCTACGTGGAGATGGAAGAGGGACTCTTCGCCATCGCGTTCGTCAGCGATACCAGCCAGCGGAAGCAACTGGAAGATCAGCTCATGCATGCGCAGAAGATGGAGGCGGTGGGCCGCCTGGCGGGTGGCGTGGCGCATGACTTCAACAACATGCTCACCGTCATCTCCGGGTACAACCGCATGATTCTGGATGAGCTCTCCGCGCTGGACCCTCTCCGCGGCTATGCCGAAGAGATTCTCAAAGCGGCGGACCGCGCCGGCGCGCTCACCAATCAACTGCTGGCGTTCAGCCGCCGCCAGATCATGAAGCCGCGCGTGATGAACGTCAATGCCACGCTTGCCGGAACGGAGAAGATGCTGCAGCGGCTGATCGGCGAGGATATCGAGTTGAAGCTGGTGCTGAGCTCCGATACCGGCAACATCAAAGCGGACCCGAACGCGGTGGAGCAGGCCATCGTCAATCTCGCGGTGAACGCGCGCGACGCCATGCCGCTGGGCGGCCGTCTCACTGTGGAGACCGGCAATGTGGAACTCGACGAAAGTTACGCGAAGAGCCACATGGGGGTGACGCCGGGCGAGTTCGTGATGATCGCCGTCAGCGATACCGGCGTCGGTATGGATGCCGCGACGAAGCGCCGCATTTTCGAGCCGTTTTTCACCACCAAGGAAAAGGGCAAGGGCACCGGACTGGGGCTTGCGACCGTTTACGGCATCGTCAAGCAAACGGGTGGCGACATTTGGGTTTACAGCGAACCGGGGCAGGGAACCACGTTCAAGCTATATTTTCCGCGAGTGCATTCGACCACGGGCGAATCCCCCGAGGACGGAGCATCCAGCGAGGACGAGAGCGGCCCCAGCGCTACCCTGCTGCTGGTGGAAGATGAGCAGTCGGTCCGCGACCTCACCGTGAAGATGCTGCAGCGCCTGGGATATCGGGTTCTGGTGGCCGCCGGCGGCGCGGAGGCGATCGAAATCAGCCGGTCTTACGCGGGCACGATCGCGTTGCTGGTGACGGACGTGGTGATGCCAGGCATGAGTGGCCGGCAGGTGGCGGATGCGTTGCAGGCGGCACGGCCCGATCTGAAGGTGCTCTACCTTTCCGGATATACCGAGGATACGGTGGTGCATCACGGAGTGCTCGACGCAGGCGTGGAGTTTCTGCCGAAGCCGTTCAGCAGGGAAGCTCTGGGGAAGAAGATTCGTTCGGTGTTGGGCGAATAGGCGACGCCGCGCCTTACGCCAGTTTTGCTCCGCAGAAGCTGCAAAAGGGAGCTTCCGCAGCTTGCTTCAATCCGCGCCCGCACGCCGGGCAATAACGGCTCGGCGCCGCAGCCTTCTTGACCAAAATCCAGGCAACCGCAAAGACGGCGCAGCCCATGGTCAACATCACCGTGAGCACGATGAGTTCGGGTAAGCCTAATCCAACCATTCTCACGCGCTCAGTCTAGCGCAATGCAAATGGCACGGCCACCGTGGCCTAGTCCAGCGCCTCTTCCACCTTTTCGGGGAGCGGGCCCGCCATGTCGCGGAGTTTTTCGTAGAGCGCGTCGTAGAGCTGGGCGTACGCTTCCAGCGCTTCATCCTTTTTCCGGGGCGTGGCGAACGTGCGCCGCATCTGGCGCACCGCGACCAGCAACAGTTTCAGTTCATCGTCGTTGAAGCCGAAAGCTCGGGCCATGTCTCCCCCAGTCGATAAATCCGCCGTGCGTTTTCGCCGAGCAGCAGTTCGCGCGACTCCATACTTTGCGCGCCGATGCACTGCGTAAAACCGGCAAGCGTCGCTTTCCAGATGCGATCGGGCAGGCAGTTCGGCCATGCGCTCCCGAACATCACCCGATGCGGCCCAAACGTCCTGAGGGCGAGCTGAACCTGCGGGCGGTATGCCGTGTCGAGCAGCCCGATCGCTTTGATAGAGACTTGCGGATGCGCCGCCAGAGCCTGGAAGCCGTCCGGCCAGCCATGCTCCGCGAGCACGATTTGCAAACCGGGCGCCGCGTCCACCAGCTTCGGAACCAGCGCGAGGTGCTCGCTCCGCAGATCCACATCAAGTGCCAAGCCGCGGCGTGCCACCGCGGCAAGATCGCGAGCGTCAGGCAACCCGTTCGCCAGATCGAGCGACACCGCCCGCAGCTTCGGATGCCGCAACTCGCGGCGCTCCCAATCGATCGCGAAACCCTGAATCATCGGATGCGCTGCCGGCGCGGGATCCTGTCCCGGCTGCACGATCCAGAACGAGCCCTCGAAGCGGTTGCGTTCCAGGATCGATGCGAGGTGCTCGATCGGATGAGCGGACGCGAGGTAATGATGGGAATCGATGCGCATGGGCCGTGCGCAAACTAGAAGATAAAGCTCAGCCCGCCGCGGAAACACCGGGGATTTTCGACCAGCAGAATCGTCTGGCCGTCGGCGGTGCCGATGGGAAGATAGCCTTGTGCTAGCAGATTGCGAAGGTCCGCGGTGGCTTCCACTCGCTTCCCGAGCCCGGGAATCGGCTGCCGGATCATGAGATTGAATCCCGGCATCGGGCGATACGCTTGCGTGCTGTACAGGTTGCCAGGCATTGCCCAGCGCTGGTCGCCGGTCCACTGGTAGCTCGCGATGAGATGCGTGCCGGTCCAGGGGCTGGTCGCGGCAACTTTCGCGGTCACAGCGTTGCGGCGCCCGGCGCGGATCATGGAGCGGAGCTCATCGGGGGAGTTGCTGACCAGTTGCCGGTCGGCCGTAGTGAGCGCCCCGCCTGAACCGGCGATGACGGTAGCCGTCAGGTATGCGCCCAGAGATTGAGTGAGTGCGCCCGTGAACCCCGTGCTGCCGAACGTTCCAATATTGAAGATCGAGTTGCCGGAGAACAGGTCGGGAAGCACATCCGTACCGCCGAAGAAGCCGCCCGGCGCGACCATTGAGAGCGCCAGATTGCTGACATGCTCGCGGTAGGTGGTCACCTTAACCGCGCGTGAGCCCATCTTGTGGGTGAAGGCCAGCTCGTATTCGGTGCCGCGTTGGATCTGCGGCTTACCGCCTGACAGGGACATGCGCGGGAAGAGGCCGAGAGTGCTGAGATCCTGCTGCAGATCGGCTTCATCGGCGGGACCCGCGTCCGCGCTGAGGTTCGGGCGTGCGTTTCCGGAACTATAGGCCATTTCGAGCGTGGAGTTCCTGGAGACGTCATAACGCAGCCGCGCGTACGGACTGTAGTAATTGATGTGCTCCATGAACGACACCATGTCCATGGAAAAGCCGTACTGCAGGGTCACGTTATCGGCGAGCTGCTTGTGATCGTCGAAGCTCGCGGACATTGTCCGCAGCATCGGCAGCCCGTCGCCGGCCAAATCCGCACTCACGTGCACCGGCATAATGAGCTGGCGCATGGTGAGAGAGATTTCCGGATTTCCACCCATCAGGTTGTGGCTGAAACTCGTGCGGAATGCAGCCGCAGGCGCGCCCGACGCCGAGCCATAGCCGAGATTGCCGCTCACTTGCAGCAGGCTCTTCCCGGCGACGCTGGTAGCGACGGCGAACGCAGTGCCCATATCCGCTTCAGTGGCGATTCCGGCCAGCAGAGTGCCTTCCCCCGCGGAGAGCCTGACCAAGCCGTGAGTATCGGAGAACAGCGGGTTCGGTTCAGCCAGCGTGCTGGCGGTATCCAGCGTCGAGGCGTCCACAGTAGAGCCGTCCGCGACGAAACGGAGCACCGGCCGCGTGGTGGACGAACTGCGCAACACCCACTTCCAGTCATCGGACATGATGCCGCCCGCATCGCTGGTGGGATATGAAAGCTGAATCGTACTGAACAGGGTGCTGAGGCTGACGCTCAGCATAGAGCGCATTCCGGGCTGCACCAGGATGTCGCGCTTGATCACCGGAACGTAGGTGGCCAAGCTGACCTTGATGGAATAAATGTTCGGCAGCAAGCCGAGCAGCTTGAACTGGCCGCGATCATCGGTGAGGACGCGGCCGATCAGCCGTTCCTGCTTATTGAAGATCTGTACCGCGGCGCCCATCTGCGGAATGCCGCTGGAATTTTTGACGATGCCGGTGAGTGCCCCCGTCATTTGAACGGGTTGAATGGCCATGATGGCAGACGGAGCAGCCAGACAGGCTAACCCTAGCGTGAGGGAAGCGAACGTCTTGTGCGTCTTCGTCTTAAACATCCAATGACGCTCTGGCAAGCGCGCGGGGCCGGACCCTGCCCCACACTGGTTAGGTTACCGTAAAATCGGCAGTCAAGGGGAGCACTTGATTACGATTTTTATCTGTAACTTTGACCTTTAGCGTGTAGTGACCCGGCGCGAGCGAGTTCAGCGGGAGCAGCTTTTCAACTGTTACCTGGCTGGTGGACGCGTCCGGGATCTGTGCGATTTGCTCCGTAAATTCGGGGAAAACCATTTCTCCCGAGCCCTTCTTCACAACTTCGTAGGAGATTTCGCCGGCCGGCTTGTGGGTGGTCTCGTCAGGCCCTAAATTATAGAGCTTGAAGTAGATGCCCATCTTCTCGTCGCGCTTGAAGCTATCGTCCATGCGCGGCCGGACTTTGGAATCGCCGATCACGAACTGGCCTGCGCCGATGCTCTTCGGCGGTACTTTTTCAATCAGGTCGGCGAGCACCAGCGAACTGGGTGTGACCTTGTCGGCGTCGATGCGCGGCACGGTCAGGGCCTGCTCGTAGTGGTTCAGGTTTCCGCCCACCACGTCTTTCACGATCACGCGCAGCCGGTAAGTGCCGGGCGCGAGCGGAACTGTCTTTTGATAGATAGACTTACGGGCGGCGTACTGTTGCAGCATCTGCGGCGGGCTGTCCACCGTGACCTCTTCTTCGAAGGTGCTCACGATGCGCCGGGTCATGCTCGTGATGCTGCCCTGTATGTGGACAATGGCTTTCTGGACGCCATCTTTCGCCGTGAACTGCAGGTCCTTATTATCAAACTGGACGGTGACGTTCGTGAGGACACTGGCGCCTGTGAGCGGGAAGAAGTCCGTGCGGATGCGCAGCGGCAGAATGTTGTAGCTGATGCGGCTGCTGACGTCGGCTTCGAGATCCTTATATTTAATCTCGGGCGGCCGCTGCAGCTTCGCGAACTGCTCCAGGCGGTTGAACTCGTTCATGCTTTCCGGCTGACCGCCGAATGGAGTGCCCAGGTGCGTGCCGTCGGTATTGTTGAAACGCTGCGTCTTATCGGACAGGCCGAGCTGTTCCATCATGGTGAGACCGGCGCCGGGGACGTAGAGCAGCGCGTCCTTTTCGCTCGGGTCCATGGTCATGCGGAACTCGCCCGACATCGTGGGGTCCACAAATTCGATGATGACGTTGTTGCCGATTCCCTCGATATAGCGATAGCGCCACTGCTGGAACGGGAAGGTGGATGTTTCGCCGCCGCCTTCTTCCGGGGGCCGTTCATAGAAACCGCCCGAGGAGTGGTCTTCGATTTCGTCCGGCGGACCGTAAGTAATATAGATGCGGCCGCGATCTGTCTTCCAGCCCGGGATGCCCGACGCGAAGTGCTCATTGGCGTAGGCGATGCGGCGGTAGTGCTCTTCCTTGTATTCGTTCTCGATGGTGTCCGGCGTGGGGTCGCGACGGAGCCAGAATTGTTCGATGAACTGCTCGCGCTCTTCGTCCGTCTGGAGGCGCTTGAAGGCGGCGCGCTCTTCATCGGTGATGATGTAGGAAACGTCCTCGCTCAGCCACTTGCGGTAAGGAGTCTCGAGCTCTTTGCGGAGCTTGGCATCCTTCGCCTTTTTCTGTTTTTCGGTGAGAGGCTTGGCGTTGGTCTCACGTTGGGGAGGCTTCGGCGCATCGGTTTGTTGTGCCGCGAATACCCCGACAATGACGGAAAGTGATACGCAAACAAAAGAAAGGCGTGTAGCAGTCATACGGCTCACCGCTTTCAAACAGGCTGGATTGAATCGGCTGACATCCATTTTAGATCCTTATATTTGGCGCGGTCAATCCGTGAAGTGCAGGCACACTGTGAGAGGGGCGCGGGAAACCGGTTCACAGAAGATTTCAGAATAATTTCTCTCTATTATCAACCATTTGGCGAATTTGCGCAACGGCGCCTGTGCCGCCCGTTGCTACTGTGAAGGTGAGAGAGGGTTTCCCGCCCCACTTCTGCCCGGCAGTTTTCCCACTTCTTCCCGTTTAAAACCTCACCCGCTCCGCTAGAGGGCGCTCCTATCTGAACGGAATCCTCTCTCAAATCAGATAATTTTGACTTTTGGTCTGAAAGCCGGTAGTCCTAGAGGGTGCCTGCGGGAAGATGGCAGTTCGAGATAGGGACGATTCGCTGCGCTGTGCTCACCGATGGCTACTTCTCCTACACAGCCCGCGAGTTCTTCCCCGACGCACCGGCCGCGGACCTGCTGCGGGCGGGAATCGGCGAGCGCATCGTCTGCCCGTACACCTGCCTGCTGGTGCAGACCGGCACCCGCACGATTCTGGTGGACACCGGGGCCGGTCCCGGTACCCCGACCGCCGGAGCGATTCTGCCGCGGCTTGCCGTGGAGGGAGTTCGCGCCGCAGACATCGATATCGTGGTGCTGACGCACGCGCACAGCGATCACATTGGCGGAGCGCTCGATGGAGACGGACGGCCCGTGTTCCGGCGAGCGCGGCACATCATTTCCGAGATCGAAGCCGAGCACAACCGGCGCGCCCTGTGGCCGTTCGGACGGATGATCGACGCGATCGACGGCGAAACTGAGATCGCCCCGGGAGTGCGCGTGATTCCCGCACCGGGCCACACGGCGGGTCACATGGCAGTGATGATCGGGTCAAACGGCGAAAGACTGCTGAACCTGGGAGATGCGGCATCGCATCCTCTGCATCTGAAAATTCCTCACTGGAAGAATGGGTTCGATTGGGAAAGCGAAAGGGGCGTCGCCACGAGAAGGCGGCTGATGGAGCGGGCGGAGAAAGAAAAAGCCCGCGTGATGGCGTTCCACTTCCCGTTTCCCAGCGCCGGTCGCGTCACCGCGAAGGAAGAAGGCTGGGAGTGGAAGCCCGGCTGGTGAACGGCGAAGTGCCGACAGGAATCCTTCCTGTCGGGTCGCGCCGCGCGCGACTGGGATTGCGAACCCCAAACGCACTCTATCGAATTGCTTTTTCTCGCATTCAAATGCACTCGCATCCCCGGCACCTTTTACCGCTCCCTTACGGTCACGGCTCCGTGTGTAATTGATTCTGCTAACGGAGCCGCGACCGTCAGGAAGCGGTAAAAGGTGCATCGAAAGGCGAATCGAGTGCGACGAGAGTTGCAACCGGTTCTGGAGACCGGTCGCTACCAGCGCGGGAGCACTCTCTCCCACTTCGGATCGACGTGCTTTCTCATTTCCGCGACGTCGTCTCTCTTGCGGAACGGAATCTTCTTATAGCGATCGCGCCCTCTCGCCAACTGGTCGTAATCCAAATCCACGCCCAGCCCAGGCTTGTTCGGGATCTCCACGCAGCCGTCGACAAACCGGATTCTTCCTCCGGACACCACTTCGTCCGCCTCAGTCTGCCACGGGTAATGCGTGTCGCAGGCGTAGGTCAGGTTCGGGCAAGCCGCGGCAGCATGGGTCATCGCCATCAGGCTCACTCCCAGATGACTGTTGGAGTGCATCGAGAGTCCCATTCCCAACACACTCGTCAACTGCGAAAGATGTTGCATGTTCCGCATGCCGCCCCAGTAGTGCGGGTCGGACAGCACGATCTGCACGGCATCCAACTCCTTCGCTCGCGGGACATCGGCGAAGCAAGTGACCGCCACGTTACTCGCCTGCGGCGTATCGTTGCCTTCCGCCATCAATCTGCGCCGTACCTCGCCCATGCCTTCGAGCGTCGCGCAGGGGTCTTCCAGGTAACCGCCCGCCGATAGCTCCTCTTTCAACTCCCTGCCGACGCGCACGCTCGTCTCGATGCTCCACGCGCAGTTCGGGTCTATGCGCAAGGGATACGCGCCGCCGAATTCCTGGCGTAGTGCCTGTATGCTGGCGATTTCTTCATCCGGCGGCAAAACGCCGCCCTTCAGTTTGATCTCGCGGAAGCCGTACTTGCGGACCATTTGCCTGCATTCCCGGACGCACGCCTGCGCGTCCAGCACTTCGCCGTATTCGTCCTCGCGGGCATCGGCGCCGACACCGCCCCCTCCGGCATGCTTGTAGAAAAGATAGGCTGAGAAACTGACGCGATCCCGCACGCGCCCGCCGATGACGTCGCAAACCGGCTGGCCAACGGCTTTGCCGATGGCATCGAGGCACGCAATTTCGATCGCCGCGAAGGTGCGGGTATGCCGGTCTAGCGGATTCTCGCCCGGAACCAGGTATGTTTGCGTACGGCCGCCCGGAGTGGATTCCATCTGGTGCGACGCCTCATCCGTCAGGTCGCGATACAGCCCGGCAAGCTGGAAAGGGTCCATGCCTTCAACGCGATGCCGAACGCTCTCGAGGCCGGCAAGCGGTCCATCGCCGCCGTACGTCTCGCTGATGCCGGTGATTCCGGAGTCGGTTTTCAGCTCGACGATGGTGCGCAGCACGAACGGCGCATGCAGGCCATATGAGCTGCGCAGGGGCGGATCGGCGATGGCAATCGGGTGGAGTATGAGCTCAGTAATTCGCATGGCAAGTTAATTGCTCTACTCACGTGCGGAGAGAGGATAAAAACGATGGATGCCTTCGTGATTGGCGCAACGCTGGTGGGCAGTTTCGCTGGAGCCTTTGTACTGCAAAAGGTGGCTCTCGAAGGTCTCTTCCGGTTGATGGATTCCGGACGTCGCGCGCGCCAGTAGGTGCGCGGCGCGCTTATTTGCGCGAGCCGCGTCCCGGGTTCCGCAGCTTGGATTGCCGCGCTTTGATCTTCTTCCGCTTGGGTTTGCTGATCACAAAGGTGCCGCTTCCCAGATACTCTGCTTTGTACAGTTTGTCGTCCGCCAAAAGAATTCTCCTGATGCTAAGGGTGTTTTGAAGGTTCTATTGTAGCGCATGTATCCTGAAAGCATGAGGGTTGTGCGCAGGGTAGCACCGCTGGCGGCGATGCTGTGGGCGGCGGTTGCTGCTTCGGCCTCGCCGGCGGACCAGAAAGCGAATCTGTGTGGGCAGGTTCCCACAATCGCGTCAGAGTTGACACAGATTTCCGGGTTGCCGCTGAGACACCCCGTCCCCTGCGACTTCATTACCAAGGATAAGGTCAAAGAGTTCCTCGAAAAGCGCGTCAAAGAGGAAACGAAGCCCGACGAAGTCCGTGCCGAGGAACTGGTCCTCAAGAAATTTGGCTTCGTTCCGCAGGATTTCAACCTCGCTACGAGCACGGTCGACCTTCTGACCGAGCAGGCGGCGGCCTTCTACGATTACAACCGCAAGAAGCTCTTCATCACCGAAACCAAGTCCACCGATCCCCTGGAGCCTGTGCTCGCGCACGAGCTGGCGCACGCACTGGCCGATCAAAGTTTCAACCTCGCAAAATATATCAAGCAAGGTCGTAAGAGTGACGATGGGTCGTCCGCCCGCCTGGCCGTAATGGAGGGCCAGGCGACCTGGCTGATGAGCGAGTATATGGCGCGCCGCAACGGTCAGAGCCTGCGTGAATCGCCCGAGCTCGCCAAAGCCATGAGCAACATGAGCGACGCCGGTGGTGAACAGTTCCCCGTCTATGACAAAAGCCCGCTATACCTGCGAGTGACCCTGATCTTCCCGTACACCAAAGGGCTGCTGTTCCAGAACGCGGTGGTGCAGCGCTACGGCAACGATGGCTTTGCGATGGTCTTCCGCCACGCGCCCGTTTCCACCCAGCAGATTATTCATCCGGACAAGTATTTCGCGGACGTGAAGCCAACGGACCCGCCGCTGCCCGATCCGAAGCTGCCGCATTCCTATAAGGGGCTGATCGGCGGCTCGTTCGGCGAACTGGAGCACGGCATTCTGCTGGACGACGCCGTCGGCAAGGAGCAGTCCGCGGAAATCTCGCCGCACTGGCGGGGCTGCAGCTTTGAGCTGCGAGAGGACAAGAAAGCCGGGCGCGACGTGTTGCTCTACGCTTCGGATTGGGACAGCGAGGCCGGAGCACAGCAGTTCTTCGCGGCCTACCGCAAGATGCTGGCCAGGAAGTGGAAGTCGCTGAAGGTCGCATCCGAATCTGCCACCGAAGTGACAGGCTCAGGAGATGACGGCCGCTTTGTGCTGCGCCTCTCAGGCACGCGGGTCACCAGCGTGGAAGGGCTTGACCCTGCGATAGACTGAACGTATGTTCAAGGGTCGCGCAACCGTTCTCGCCGCATTGCTGCTCACGCTGGCCGGCACTCTCGCCGCGCAAACCGTGCCGCGAAAGGCGGACGAATTCGTCATTACGATGCCCGGAGGCAAGCAGCTTCTGCTTTCCAGCTATCGCGGGAAAGTGGTGGTGCTGGCGTCCATCCTGACCACGTGCCCGCATTGCCAGCACACCGTTCAGTTGTTGACGCCGCTGCAGAATGAGCTCGGGCCGAAAGGCCTCCAAGTGCTTGCCTGCGCCGTGCAGGAGGCTGCGGACCTGGCCGTGCCGCTGTTTGTCAAAACCTACAATCCGCCTTTCCCCGTCGGTTGGAACATGGATGGCCCCGCGGTGCTGGGCCTCTATCAGTACGGCCGCAACAACATCCCGCACATGCCGATGCTGATGTTCATCGACCGGCAGGGAATCATCCGCGAACAGCACGAAGGCGCCGACGAGAAGTACTTCGGCGACCCGCAGCAGGCGCAGAACCTGCGCAATTCCATCGAGGCGCTGTTGAAGCCCGCGGCCAGGACCGCTCCGAAGACCGCGAAGAAGACCCACTAGCCGCCGATCTGTTTCAGCACGGCATCGAGCGCGGACGCATCGGCGACACTGCCCTGAGCCATGCGCGCGTTTCCACCGCCGCGTCCGCCCGCCTGCGTGACGGCGGCTTTGACGAGCTTCCCCGCATCCACACCCGCATCCTCGCTGGCCGCGAGGAGCACGGATGGCGGATCGTTGAGCGCGGCGATGAACACGGCTTTCGATTGCGCGGTGAAGTTTTGCGCGATCGCCCGCAGATCCTCTAGATTGCCGCGTTCGGCGCGTCGCACGACGCGGCGCATGCCGTCGCCGCCCGGTGCTGTGGTCGCATAAAGCTCTTTGCCCTGGAACGCGGCAAGATCGAGTTCGAGCTTGCGCCGGGCCTTCTCGGCAGCCTTCGCCCTCTCGATCTGGCCCGCCAGCATCGCGGGAACTTCGTCCAGCGAGACGGAGAACATCTGTGCAGCTTTGCTCAGCGCTTCGTAATCGGCATGCGCGCGGCGAACGGCACGGCCCCCGCAAAGAAACTCGACGCGCGCAGCCGCGCGGACCTTTTCGACCTTCCGCAGCAGGATCGGTCCAATCTCGCCGGTGGCGCGAACGTGCGTGCCGCCGCAGGCGCTGCGGTCCATGTGCTCGATGGTGACGATGCGCAGCGTGCCTTCGCGGGCGGACGCTTTGCGGAGCCCCTCAGCCTCGGCGGCCTGTTGGAAGCCGACGGCAACGGCGCGATTTTCGAAGACCACCTCGTTGGCGCGGCGCTCCACCTCGGCGATTGTTCTGGCATCGACCGCCGGCCCTTCCAGATCGATGGTGGACGAGTCGGCGCCCATGTGGAAGCTGACCGTTTTCAAGCCGAAGAGCTCTTCAAAAACGGCGGAGAGCAAATGCTGCCCGGTGTGCTGCTGCATGTGATCGAAGCGGCGCAGCCAGTCGATGGAGCAATCGACGGCAGGCCCGGCGGTCAAAGGCGCAGCGAGTTTGTGCGCGATACGCTCGCCCTCATCGACGACGTCGAGGACGGGGACGCCGGCGATAGAGCCGAGGTCGAAGGGCTGGCCGCCCGACGTCGGATAGAACGCGGTGCGATCGAGGTAGGCGACGTCGGAGCCGGCGCCCTCGATGACGCGTGCGGTGAAGTCGCGTAGATAGGAATCGGTGTAGTAAAGCCGTTCGGTCATGACCAATTGATATTGTGACAGAGGTGTTGCGCGGAATGGGCGCAGTTGGGTACAGTAAAGGGGTCAATCCTGCCGTGTGCGCGCCCGTAGCTCAGTTGGATAGAGCGTCTGGCTACGAACCAGAAGGTCGGCAGTTCGAATCTGTCCGGGCGCACCATATAAACCGTAAAAATAATACGTTGAACGCCGCTATCAACCGCTAACAACGTTTCGCCCCCTCCGGGCCGCGGAGGCGAATAAGCAAGACACCATCCCTAAGCCTGGCGGCTTAGGGACACGCGAGCTTCCCGCGGATTTTTATCTGAGCGTCGCATTCCCAAAATTGACCTCTGTTCGCGGGCTTCGAGTATAATTGGGACTGTAAAGTCGTGTTTAGGTTTGAGACCTTTTCACCCACAGTAGCAACCGTCTACAGTTCGACTGATGAAACGACTATTTCTCGCTTGTACTCCACGAACCGGAAACTTGTGGTTTCGGAAGATGTTGGCGGCCTCGCTGGGCATTCAGAATGTGGCAGCGCATAGCCCGGAAGAAGTTCCCTGGCGGGACCTTCCTACAGACTGCCTTGTAGCTATGCACTGGCACTACAGTGATGGTTTCGCGGCTTTTTTGCGGTCACAGGGATTCTCCTCAATCGTGACGATGCGGAATCCCCTTGATGTCCTCATCTCGATTCTCCAGTTTTCGAAGCACGAACCTGCAACGGCGAGGTGGTTGAACGGAGAAGGCGGAGATGAGCGCGGATTGGCCTGCGCCGACCCGACCAGTCCCGAATTTCTGCAATACGCGCTGAGCGAACGCGCCGCCGCCCTTCTCGGCATCAGTTCGGAATGGGCTCCGCATGCACTCTCAGTGGTTCGTTATGAAGAGCTGGTAGAGTGCTCCGAAACGGTTCTTACACGCGTGCTCCGAGAGGTCGGAGAAACCGCGGTAGTCCCCTTATCAGACGTCATCGCCCAAAACACGATGGAACGGCTCCGGCCAGTTTCGAAGCACCATTTTTGGCGAGGCGAGCCCGGTCTCTGGCGAAAGCTTCTGACGCAAGAGTTCTGCCGCGCGATTTCGGCCCGGCACGCGGAACTTATGGCTGTAACCGGGTATGACCACAGCCACGCAACGGCCCCGTCCGCAGAAGCCGTGCGCGAACTATGGGAGAAATTGTCGGACACGGAAGCCGGTGGCTACTTGGGCGCAAATAAAGCCGAGTCAGCCCGTGGCGCGGAGCTTCAGGGGTCGCCTACTGGAACGACACCGTCCCGCTGAACGTGCCGTTGCTGGTATTGCCTACCAGTCGATTATTCCCGAACGACAGAATTGAGCCACCGGATGGCAAAACTCCGGTCACGTTATCGGTGATGGTGGAGTTGCTGACGCGAATAGTAGCACCGCCCACCGACAGTAGTCCAGTGGCGCTGCCGCTCACGACTACATTGTCCAGCTGCAGGGTCGCGGTGCCTCCGGTGCCGTCAGCCCGGATGTTCGCTAGCGCGGTAGAAAACCCATTATCGACAATGCTGGAATCTTTGACGATCACCGAAGCTCCGGCTGTCATGGAAATACCAAAGTTGGTGTTTTCGGCAATTTCAACATTGTTCATGCTCACTTGCGTCCGGATGGATGGCGATGCGGGCTGAATCACGATCCCGTTGGAAGCCGACGCTTTGATGCGCGTATGGCTGATGTAGACCTGAACGGGGGCGGCAGACGGTTCCACACTGATATTTCGCGGAGAAAAGCCGTAAATTTCGCAGTCCTGGATGATAACCTTGCCAGCCTGGATCACCTGGATGCCCCTCGTCCCAGGACTGCCCACGCTAAGCCCGTTGATATCAAGACCGCGAATAATCACAGTGTCGGACGTACCCGCATTCACAACGATCCCCGCCGTACCCGCGACCAGGACACCGGCTATGTGCGGCGTGCCATCGATAGTCATCGATTTCGTGATGGTTACCCCTCCGAAGCCGCCCGGATCCAGGGCGTCGATTTCACCACCTGCGGCGGTTTTACTGATGGCGCCCGCGAAGGTCTTGCACGGTGCCGTACGACTGCAAGGGTTGGCATCATCTCCCACTCCGGACACCCACGTTCGCGTAGCCTGCCCGTAGATTGTGCCGGCTGCAGCGAGGAGCACAGTCCCGATATTCAGGCAGACAGAAGCCCTACGTAACAAAAACATTGAATTCTCCTCCGATGGAAATTTTGAATCTCAGACAGGCCCAGGTCAGCTGCCGAGTATACTACATCCACAGGCTTAATTGTTTCCATGCGAGCGATGCTGCTTAGTTTTCTTAACTCCTCCACGGAGAAGGGGCCCCGTGACTCGGAAAGTCACATGACACATTCGACACCGCACGATTGATGCAGCTCGCACGGGAATAGGGTTATCATGCAAGTTTCATGCCTCAACGGGCGCTAATTACTGGTATTACCGGCCAGGACGGATCGTACCTGGCCGAGTTGCTCGTGGCCAAAGGTTACGAAGTCCACGGCCTGGTTCGGCGTGTGGCTCTCGAGGACGCAGCACACCGCCTCAGCCGTCTGCAGGGGGTCCGCGATTGCATCACACTCCACGCCGCCTCGCTTGAGAGCTTCGCTAGCCTCTTCAAGGTGGTTTTTGAGGTGGCTCCGGACGAGTGCTACCATCTCGCCGCCCAGAGCTTCGTCAGCTACTCCTTTGACGACGAATTCTCTACCCTTAACACCAACATCAACGGCACTCACTATCTGCTGGCAGCGTTGCGACAAGCGGCTCCGAATTGCCGTTTCTACTTTGCGGGGTCGAGCGAGATGTTCGGCAAAGTGGATGAAAGTCCGCAGAACGAGAACACGAGATTTCACCCGCGGTCGACGTACGGAATCAGCAAACTTTGCGGCTACGAACTCACGAGGAACTACCGCGAGGCGTACGGATCGTATGCCGTCAGCGGCATACTCTTCAACCACGAATCGCCGCGGCGGGGCTTCGAATTCGTCACCCGGAAGATCACCTCGGGACTGGCCCGGATTGTCGCCGGCAAGTCCCGTGAGTTGCTGCTGGGCAACCTCGACGCCAAGCGCGACTGGGGACACGCCCGGGAATACGTGGAAGCGATGTGGCGGATGCTGCAGCAGCCCAAGCCCGACGACTATGTTATCGCCACCGGCGAGACTCACTCCGTGAGGGAATTTTGTGAGTTGGCCTTCGCCACGGCCGGCCTCGATTATCGTGACTACGTCAAGATCGACGAGCGATTCTACCGTCCCGCCGAGGTCGACCTGCTCGTCGGCAACGCTTCAAAGGCACGGCGCGCGTTCGGCTGGGAGCCCTCGATCCGCCTCTCTGATCTCGTTCGAGAGATGGTCCAGGAAGATCTGAGGCTGTACGGCGGATCGGCCGGAGCCCTGCGCGCGTGACATGCGTCAGGCCAGCAGCTTCCGCAAAATGTTTTCCCAGGTGATCCCCAGTTCGGCGATGCGTACCGGACCGTGAGTTCCAAGCCGGATCGCCAGCTTCCGGTCCTCATATAGCCGGTCCATGGCGCCGGCGATAGCTTTCGGCTCCGGCTTCACCACCAGACCGTTCTTTTCGGATGCGATCAGCTCCAGCGCGCCTCCGGAGTCAGTTGTCGTGATCACGGCCTTCGATGCTTGCTGCGCTTCCAGCGCCGCGTACCCGTATGAGTCTTCGTCGACCGGCAGGTAGAGTGCGCCCAGAGATGTCGAGAGCAAGTCCTGTTTGACCTCCTCGCTGATCCAGCCGGGAATCAGGCGCACCCGGTCGCAAACGCCCTCGCGCGACGCCAGACTCTCCAGTTCGGCACTGTATACCGCATCGTTTGCCGGCCCGGCGATAACCAGCTGCACCGGCGTGCGAGTGTGTGCCATCGCCTCGATCGCCAGATGCTGTCGCTTGTGACGCACCAGCCTGCTCACGTAGACGATCGAATCGCCGTATTCCCGGGAGACGAAGCGCTCCGCATCGAGGAGCGGGGGATAGAGGGTTTCCGACATCACGCCGTTAAACTGCCGGAGCCTCTCGGAGACGAGCCTGGAATTAGTGAAAATCGCGCGCGCCTCAGCAAAGGCCCGGTTATCGGCGCTGCGGATGGAGTCTCTCAAGCGGCGGCCCTCTGGCGTATCCGGCAGGTCGCCGTAGGGGGTGCCCCAGAAGTCGTAGGCTCCGCGGTGATGATGGATGAACCAGAGTATCTTGTGGGGATGGCGCAGCAGGTAACTGGGTGTTCGAATCGCGATCAGCCGGTCTCCCGCGTGACTCACGTCGAATAACCGCAGTCCCAGCATCTGGTCGAGCATCTCCGGGGCGCAGGGCTGAAAGGGGAGTCGCAGGGTTTCGACCTTGTGCCCCGCTCGCCGCAGCATTGTCTCCAACGAATCTGCCAGGACCGCATCCCCGCCACTCACGAACGGTTCGAAAGTGGTAGCGATGATGATCTTCACCGCGACTCGCCTTTAACCCGTGCCGGTACGCCGATGGCCGTTACCTCCGCCGGAAGGTCGTGAATCACCACCCCTCCGGCTCCCACGGTCGTCCACTCTCCGATCGAGACGCCTGGAATCACGCGACATCCTACGCCCAAAAACGCGCCCTCGCCCACTCGGACGCAGCCGGCCAGGTTCGATCCCGGCGCGATGTGAGCCCATGCGCCTATAGCGCAATCGTGGTCAATGGTGGCCCCGGTGTTGACGATGACTCCGTCACCAATCTGGCTGCAGGCATTGATTACCACTCCAGCCATGATCGCGATGCCCGCTCCCAGCTTCACTCGCGGCGAGAGGATCGCGGTGGGGCTAACCGCATTGGCGAGCTCAAAGCCCAACTCGACCGCCCGCGCGCTGAGCCGCCGGCGCACCCGGTTGTCGCCGATTGCGACGAAGGCGTAGCGCACGCCGTCGCGGTAGATTTCCGGAAGACGGAGATCGTCGCCGAGCAGGGGGATCCCGAGATCCGAGCACGCTTCGGGTTTGCGCTCGACGCATCCCGCGATGGAGTACCGGCCGGCTGCCAGCAGCAGATCGACAATCACCTTGGCATGCCCGCCGCCTCCAATCACGACTACCCGTTCCATTACGCGCTTCTCTCCCAGACTATGTTCAGAGAGAACGCGCCGGCGATTTCATGCGGTCGCAATTCTCCTGCGTTCCCGTCGCCGCCGACCCGCAGCGGTCGCAGCCCGAGAGCGCGGCCCTGGGCGATGAGACCGTCGAGCACCGCTGCGCCACCATGCAGCGTCTGACAGTACTCGACAACCACCCGACACTGGGGATTCAGTCGAAGGATCTCGGCCATAGCCGTCAGCACGTGGCCAACGGGCGCGCTGCCTCCGACTCGCACCAGTCCGACTTCTCGTCCTGCGGTCTCGAGTGCCTCGGGAAAAACTGCCGGGTACGCGCGCACCCGCCCGGCGGCCCTCACGTTCTTGCTCAGCCACCCGAAAGCTTCGGGATCGGACTCACAGGCGTGGATTACCCCATCGCCGTGAATCTCCGCAGCCGCTAGTGCGTACGCTCCCAAGCCGGCGCCGAGGTCCACGAAATCGGCGCCGGCGGACAAGTTCCGCGCGAGGTAGGCGAGCACGCCCGGGTCGGGAGCCGCCGATAGCATGTAGTGGCAGACTCTCTTCCAATTTTCCGCCGGAGCCCAGAGGGCGCGCCCCCCCACCGTCGCGATCGCTACCCGGGGCGGACTGGAGTTCGCTTTACCGAACTGCAGCGCGAGCTTCCGCACCTGGCGGGAGAGCGCGTCCGTCCGCGCCGCCAGCGAAGGAGGCGGCGTGGACGCCTGACGGCCAGCCCTCATCACAATCCGCCGCCGCGACGGTCCCGCAGGACGTTTGGAGGCAACCTTCAGCAGGTGCTCCAACCGGGTCTGAAAAAAAGACGGAGTGAATTGCATCAGGAGCTAACCGGGACCGTCCATTGCCTGCCGTACAGATTCGACGCCCGCCTGGCAGCGCACGATCTGCATCCAGACCTCACCTTCGGATGTGGCAGGGGCCTCGTTTGCCGGGGTAAGGCCGCTGTTCTCGGCAACATCATATAGCCGCGCCAGTTCCTCGTCGAGATCCGCTATGTGATTCCGCAGATCCTCCATCCACGCCAGTTGAGTTTCGGCGAATACGGCTACCGCGCGGTGGAACGCGTTGAGTTGGGGGAACAGCCAGAACAGGGCGCGCTGTACGGTCCGCACAAGAACCGCCCCAATCCGTCCGCGCATGGTCGCCGGTGCCGGCGGCATCGTCCCTATCAACGCGCTGGTGCGGTGGATACGCTCCAGGGCGCGGTCGAGAGCGGAGAGGTCCAAATCGCCAGCGGGCTGCGGGACTTCATGTTGGCCGCTTGCCATGATCATCACCCAGCGTAGCAAATGCCTGGCAAAGCGTATCCCAGTATCGCCGGGCCATGATCTCCCTCGAACCCAGCTGCCGGGCCCGCTCCCTTCCGGCCTCGATCATCCGCTGCCGCAAGCCGGCGTCGTTCTCCATTTCCGTTAGCGCAGCAGCGATCGCATCCGGATCTCGCCCATCAAACAACAGCGCGGCCCCGCCTGAAACCTCCGGCAGGCTGCCAGCGTTGCTGCAGAGCACGGGCACCCCCAATGCCATCGCTTCTACCACTGGCATTCCGAAGCCCTCATAGAGGGAAGGGAACACAAGCGCTCGCGCCGACCCGAGGAGCACGGCCAACTCGCGATCGGATACAAACCCGGCAAAGATGACCCGATCCCCCAAACCCGCCGAATGCACCTCGTCCTCAATCCGCCTGCGCTCCGGCCCGCCTGCGCCCGTGAGTACCAGACGCACTTTCGAATCCACCCGCATCAATGCCCGGATGAGCGTCCGGTGGTTCTTGTGAGGCCAGAAATTAGCCGGGTAGATCAGGTAACCGCCGGGTGTCAGTTCCCAACGCGCGAGCACGGACGGGTCCACCGTAAAGGCGAGCCGGTCCTGAAAGGCCCACGGGATCACGACCAGCCTCTCACGGGCGACGCCGGTCCGGAGGACCGAGTCGCGCACCGCTTCGGAGATGCAGACCATGCGGGCGGCGCGCCGCGCTATGTGGGCGAACTTCTTCTCAAAATGCTCCCGGGCGTTCGTGTCGAAGCACTCCGGCAATTCGCGGAACTGTAGGTCGGCAATGATACTCACCAGCGGCGTCACGCCATCGTCGAAATAGGCGTCGAAAAACGGGCAGAACAGGATTTCCGCGCCCAGGCGGCGCAGCAGCCCGGGCATTCCCCGCCACGCCTGGATGTCTCGATACGCTGCCCCCAAAGCGTCGATGGCGCGGCGAGGGAGGATTGTCGAGAGCGCAGCGTGCACCCGCCACGCCATGTTCTCGGCCGGAGGCCGTTCGAGCGAGGGCGCATCGATGCGGAACCGGCGGACGTTATCGGCCTCCAGTTGTTCCAGTTCATCGTGATTGGGAGAACTGGTGAGGAGCACGAAACGCGTTTCAGGCACGGCTGCGGCCAAGGCTTCGATCAATCCAATTGTTGCGGGCTTAGCTCCGCCGTTCTCGCCGCCCGGCCGCACCGGCGTGAGATCGACGGCAACCGTTGCGGGACCGATCATCGGGGGGGCTCTTCAAACAGTTCGCCGGCCATGCGGGCAGCGGTTTCGACCAGAACCTCCCCGGGGATGACCCCCATCCGCGCCAGTTCTTTCCCGATGCGGTCGGTGAACTCCAACATGGGCCGGGCATCGGCCACTTCTTCGGCCAGCCGGAGGATCCCGGCGGCATACCGATCAGCGCGGAACGTAGCGCCGGCATACGCTTTGGCGCGCCGCCCCAGCGCCGAACGAAAGGTGTCGTCTGCCACCAGGCGCCGCAGGGCAGTCAGCAAATCTGCTGAGTCAGGCACGGCGCGAATTTTCAAGACGCTATCGTTCGGCAGCTCGCGATAGAATCCTGAGTCCGAGACGACCACCGCCTTGCCGGCCGACAGTTGAGCGATGACTGACGCCGAAGCTGTCTCTGTCGTGGGATGCCGCAGTGAGATGCAGAAATCGGCGTGCTCCAGATACGCGGCCAACTGCTCGTCGGGAAGGTACCCGGTCAGGCGAACGTCCGATTCGAGGCCGTGCTCTTTAATAATGTTCTGCAACTCGCGGCCGTATTCTTCAGGCAGGCTGCCGATCACGACATAGAAGATCCGGCTGGCCAGCGCGCGGTCCTCCGCCAGCGCTTCCAGGATCGTGTGAATGCGCTTGTTCGGATTGACCTCCCCGAAGGTGAGCGCCAGCAGGCGTCCGGCCGGAACCCTTAACGCTTCCCGAGGCGGGAGTCGTCCCGCTTCGATTGGGCGATGGGGTAGCGCCAGCTGCCAAACCGGACCGGGGAACACCTTCCGTACCCGTTCCGCCGCGAACGCTGAATGCGTGACCACCGCAAACGCGCCAGCGATTGCCTCTTCGAACAGCGGAAACTGCAGGACTTGGCCAGAATTCAGGAAATCCGGCGATCCCGCGAGGACCGCCGTTTGGGCCGCGGCCAGCCCCGCTGTTCCATACCAACGGCCCATCGCCGCCGTGTAGAGGTCGCCGAGCTGCGAATTGCCAAGATACAAGGCACTGAAAAAGTGCTGCAGCACGAGGTCATGCAGGACAACGGCTCCGGGCGTCCGCCGCGCGACCTCCAGGATCTGGCGATGGCCAAGGTGGTTGCCGATATGATAGACCGCGAGGTCGTAAGTTGCCAGACGCGCCGCGTCGGCCGAGTCCCCAGTGAGCTCGATCCGGGGTGCCGCGGTCTCCAGCGGCTCCGGCGTGGGCGGATGCCAGACATCGACTGCAACTGTCCTGCGCAGTTCCTCCACTACCTCCTGGCCGACCCGGCCGATTGCGCTGCGCGTGCCGAAGGGAGTGCACCATGCGATTCTCATGCGGTTAACCGTTCGATTACATGGTCCCACTCGATCCGCAGAGTGCGCATGTGCTCGCGGGCCGCTTCACCCATTCGCCGCGCCGCGCCGCGATTTTCGTAAAGGCGGTCGATGGCGCCCGCCAGCGCTCGCGGGTCGGGCTCCGCCACCAGACCGGTGCGGCCGTGCAGCACCAGGATCGTGATGCCGCCTGAATCAACGCAGGTGAGGGTCGCCTTGGCAGCCTGCGCGGCTTCCAGCGTCACGTAGCCATAGGAATCCTCGTCATGCGGCAAGTAGGCACAGGCCAGGCAGTTTGCGTAGTAGGCCGCCTGTTCCTGGTCGGTTATAAAACGGGGGATGATTTCAACCCGGCCCCCTAGTGAATGGAGCGCGATTAGCTCTTCGAGGCGAGTCCGGTCGGCTGCGGTCTCTGGCGGGCCGGCCACTACCATCCGGACCCCGCTGCGGACGTAGCGCATCGCCTCGACGGCCAAATGTTGTCGCTTGGCCGCCGTGATGCGGCCGGGGACAAAGATGAACTCGCCGTAGCTCTCTGCGGTAAAGCGCGCGGGATCCGGCAGCGGCGGATACAGCACGCTGGACGCGAGTCCGTTGAACTTGCGCAGACGCTCGCCCGTGATTTGTGAGTTGGTGTAGATCGCCCGGCACTCCGGCAGGTAGGCGTTGTCCGACTGAATCACGATCTCCCGGATCCGGTGCCCCTCCTGTGAATCCGGCAGGTCCTGAAGGGGGGTGCCCCACAAGTCGTAGGCTTGGCGGAACTGGTGCAACAGCCAGAGAACCTTGTTGTCGTGCGGGATGAAGTAGGCCGGAAACTTGAGCGCGATCACCCGGTCGACGTTATGAAGCCGGAGACAGCGGCACGCCAGGATGTACTCCGGAATCTTTTCCGGCAGATCCCATCGGAAGGGGAGCCGGACGAGCACGGCGTCGTGCCCGTACGCCTGCAATTTGGTGATCAGCGCATCGGCGAGGATCTCGGCGCCCCCTCTTAGAAAAGGCGCCCAGTTGTTGACCACCGCGACCCGCATGCGAGCACCGCTAGAGAACGGTCCAGTCGCCCGCCTGTTTCAGTTCGGGACCGTTTCCCGCTGCGTCGGTGGGAGCCACCCAGACGTGCTTCGGCCCGGCGAAACCGGATTTGAAGCGGATGTGGAAGGTCGCCGTCACACCGGAGGCGTCGGAAGTCGACGTGGTGCCTTCCTTGCGAAGCTCGCACTGTTTGTTGGCAAGAGATTTCTTCTCGCCCATGGCCGACGACCCGGAGCCCGCATCGGCGACCAGTATATCGTCGCTGTTGGTGAGATTGCGAAAGACGTAGCACGCGGCCTCGCCATTTTGCCGCCCATTGATCAGCATGCCGATCATGGCCGGTTTTTGAGAGCCACCTTTCAGGTTGACAGTGAAAGTGGCTTCTTTTCCGCTGCCGGTAGTAGGAGTTAATTCCGGAGCGCCGAAATCGAATTTGGGTGCGGCGGGCACGGCGGCAGACGGAGTTTGCTGCTCCGGAGCGGCAGGCTTCGGCGAGGAACACCCCGCGCACAGGAACGCCAAGGCAAAAACGGGTAAAAGGAGGTGTCTGGAATACATGAGTGAACCACAATCTTAACTCATGGCTGGATCATTTCGCGCGTCCAGGCGGTGTGAATCTATTAACCTACACGGATGCAGCGAATTTATAGTTGGTCTCGTGTGATCCTGATTTATAACTTAGGCCCAGCTTACCCTACCCTCTGGAACATATAAGGCCGAGACCGAGCCGCCTATCTGGTACGATTTTGGCGGCCAGGCGGTATGAATAAATCAGATCGTAAAATGCTATTATCTTCTAGTGTTGTTGTCCGTAGTGATACCGGTATACAATTCCGAGGGCAGCCTGCCTTTAGTCGTGGAGCGGCTCAAGGCGGTCCTCGAACCAGGGAAGACGATGGGTGAGTTGGTGTTAGTAAATGACGCCAGCACCGATCGGAGCTGGGATATCATCTGTGAACTGGCGGGCCGCTACCTGTGGATCCGCGGGTACAACCTGATGCGCAATTTCGGCCAACATAATGCCCTGCTGTGCGGAATCCGGGCGGCACGCTACCCCGTGATCGTGACACTCGACGACGACCTGCAGACCCCACCCGAAGAGGTGCCTAAACTTCTGAAGTTGCTCGATCAGGGATATGACGTGGTCTACGGCACCCCCGAGCGCCAGTCCCACGGCTTCTTGCGTGACGCCGCGTCGAGTATCACTAAGCTGGCGCTGCAGAGCGCCATGGGCGCCGAAACAGCACGTGCGGTGAGCCCATTCCGCGCTTTCCGGACGCATCTGCGGAACGCCTTCGCCCCCTTCGCGGGACCGTTTGTTTCAGTAGACGTGCTCCTGACCTGGGGAACCAGGAAATTTGCCTCGACGCCGGTCCGCAACGATCCGCGCCCCATCGGCGTTTCGAATTACACCGTGGGACGGCTAATCACGCACGCGTTGAACATGATGACCGGCTTCAGCACCGCGCCGCTGCAACTTGCTAGCATCGTCGGGTTCAGTTGCACGTTGCTCGGCGTCTTCATCCTTGGCTTCGTAGCCGTGCGCTACTTCGTCGCGGGAGACCCCGCACCCGGTTTTCCTTTTTTGGCTTCCATGATCGCCATCTTTTCCGGCGCGCAGTTGTTTTCGCTGGGCATTCTCGGGGAATACCTGGCTCGGATGCACTTCCGGATGATGGACCGGCCGACGTATGCAGTCCTCGGCACCACCTCTCAGCAGTCAGTGGGAATAGACGAACCAATACTGGACAATGATGCGAGTTATGGCGCAAAAGTATAGCCTCGCAGAAATCCGCGATTTCTGGTCCGACCAGGCGCGTTTACACGGTCAGGCCGCGGCGGCCTCATGGTCGGACGTTCGAGTGATGGAAATGGAGGTGCGGGAAATCTCGCGCTATCTGGCCGATGGCGATCGCGTTCTCGATGTGGGTTGCGCCAATGGCTATTCGACCGTGCAGTTCGCTGCCGGGCGCGATATCCGGATTCGCGGCGTCGATTATATTCCCGAGATGATCGAGCAGGCGCGACAGCGGCTTACCGGCATGGCGGATCGCCTGCGCGGAAGCATCGAATTCGCGTCGGGTGACATCACCGCGCTCGATGAGCCGGACGCTGCTTACGACAAGGTGATCACCATTCGGGTCCTGATCAATCTGGGATCCTGGGAGAACCAGTTGAAGGCACTGCGGGAGTGCACCCGGGTGCTCAAGCCCGGTGGCACGCTGCTGGCCTCTGAAGCCACCGTGCGCGGGTGGGTCAACCTGAATCGCTTCCGCGAGGAATGGGGTCTGCCCGATATCCCGATGCCGCCGTTCAACCAGTACCTCGATGAGGAGAAGTTGGCGGCGGACATGCCCGTGGGTCTGCAGTTGGTGGACGTCGTCGATTTCGCGAGCACTTATTATGTCGGCACACGGGTGCTCAAGCCGTTGCTTGCCAAAGCGTTGGAATCGGGCGTGGACGCCGCGGATCCGGGCATGGAATGGAACCGGTGGTTCTCCCAGTTACCCCCCGCCGGCGACTACGGTACCCAAAAGCTCTTTGTGTTCCGGAAGCAATGAGCGTTTACCGCATCCCTTTCAACAAACCCGGTCTGGCTGGGGACGAGATGCGCTACATCGCGGCCGCGATCCAGCAGGGCCATTCGGCTGGCGACGGAGGGTTCACCCGCGAATGCCATCGCATTCTCGAATCCCGACTAGGCGCGGCGCGAGTTCTGCTCACCACATCGTGTACCCATGCCCTGGAGCTTTCCGCGCTTCTGCTTGATATTCAGCCCGGCGATGAGGTGATCGTCCCTTCATTCACCTTTGTCTCCACGGTCAACGCCTTCGCTATCCGGGGCGCCCGACCAGTTTTTGCCGATATCCGGCCGGACACTTTGAATCTTGATGAGAAGCGGCTGGAGGGGCTGATCACACCCCGGCCGCGGGCGATTGTTCCTGTGCATTATGCGGGAGTCGGGTGCGAAATGGACGCGATCGGCGAGATCGCGCGCCGTCATTCCCTGGCCGTAGTGGAAGACAATGCACACGGACTGTTCGGCCGCTATCGAGGCCGCCTGCTCGGGACTTTCGGGGAACTCGCCACATTGAGCTTCCACGAAACCAAGAACATCATTTGCGGAGAGGGCGGCGCCGTGGTAATCAACGATCCTGCCCTGGTTGAGCGCGCCGAAATCCTTCGCGAGAAGGGCACGAACCGCAGCCGCTTTTTGCGAGGACAGGTTGATAAGTATACCTGGGTTGACATCGGTTCGAGTTATCTGATGTCGGATATCCTCGCCGCATTTCTCCAGGCGCAACTGGAACAGGCCGCCTGCATCACTGCCAAACGCCGGCGCGTCTGGGAATACTACGCGGCCCATCTGGCAGACTGGGCCGCCAGCCATGAGGTCCGGCTGCCCTGCGTGCCGCCGCACTGCGAGCATCCCTATCATATGTTCTATCTGTTGTTGCCCTCGTTGGAGGTGCGCCAGAGGCTCATCGAGGAGCTAAGGCAGTTCGGCATTCTAAGCGTCTTCCACTACGTCCCGCTGCATTCGTCGCCCATGGGATTGCGTTCCGGCAGCGGCCCGGGCCAATGTCCCGTGACCGAACAGGTCAGCGACCGCCTCCTCCGACTGCCCTTTTATAATGACCTGACGGAATGTGAACAGGCCGAGGTGGTCGACGCGATCCGCCGGTTTGACGGCTGGCGTTGATCGCTACTGCACCGTCCACGTGCCGAGCGTCTTGGGGCCGGCGATAGTACCCGCGGCGGTCTGCACCTGGACCGAGATAATCTTCGCCCCGGCGAACACCGGCTTGAACGTCAGGTTGACCGTCAACGCCTGCGTAACGCCATAGTTACTCACCGAGGAACTCAGCCCGTTGATCCGGCAGGAAGCGTTCTCAGCTGAGACGTTCGTTCCGGGGGCGACGGGGCCGAGAAAGGCTGTGCCCCCGTCATTGAGCAGGTATAGCATGCTCGAGGACACCAACACCACGTAGCACGTCGCCGGAGATCCGACCGCGCTGAATATACCGAAGGTGCGGAGAATATCGGAGGCGCCGGCAGGATCCGTCGACGTGAAGGTGAACGACTGCGTCGCCCCGGCCCCCAAACTCGGACTGACGGAGATGGGGGTCAACACGGTCCCGGGAGCCGACGGCACGGTCCACACCCCCAGCGTGCGTGCCGAGGAGTACTCGCCGCTGTTCGTCTGAACCATGGCGGTAACCGTCTGCTGGGCTGCGAAGGCAGTCGTAAAAGTGATGCTGAGAGTTAGTGTCTGAGTCGTCCCTGAGTTGGAAACCGCAGACCCGGCCGCATTGATGATGCAGTAGCTGTTGCCTGTTGAAGCGTTGGCGCCGATCGCCAACGCAGGCAGGAACGCCGTCGCCTGGTCGTTCAGCAGGTAGAGACCGCCGGCTACATAGACGATGTAGCACATGGCCGGCGAGCCGGCCCTCGAAAACTGCACGAAAGTTCGCATGAGGTCCGTCGCTCCGGCCGGATCATATGAGGCGAAGACGAACTGCTGGGTCGACCCGGTTCCCGAAGAGGGCGTCACCGAGAGCGGAATGGACTGCGACGTCGGGTCAACGGTAGCCGTCCACGTACCCAAAGGAAGGAAGCTCGAGTAGCGGCCTAAATCGTCTTCGGCCTGCACCGCTATCGTTTTGTCGCCGCTGAAGGCAGCTTTGAAGTAAAGGTCGAGAGTCAGAGTCTGGCTCATCCCGGAATTGGCTATGAAGGAGGTTCCGCCGTAGATCCGGCACCTGCTGTTTTCCCCGGTGGCGGCGGAGCCGAGGCTGACAGGCGCGAGGAAAGTGTCCTGGGCATCGTTCAGCAAATAGATACTTCCGGGGGCCACAAACACCAGGTAGCACATCGGCCCGTTGCCTGCCCCTATCGAAACAAACGTGCGCGCCAAATGGCTCGCGCCCATCGGCGACGAGGCGGTAAAAGCGAACTGCTGCCGGTAGCCGGAACCGGAGGCAGGCGATACGGATACGGCAGTTGGCGGCGCATCCACGGAGAGGATCGAGAGAGTGCCCTGCGAGCCCGAGACGGGCGAGCCGATCGAACTCACCCGGGGAAAATCCCCGGATAGTGTCTGTCCGGCGACGTAGATGCTCCCCGCTGGCCCCAGCGCCAGTGCGTTGGCTGCGTCCGAACCCGATCCGGCCAGGAAAACGCCGTGGAGATACGTGCTGCCGGTGACGTCCAACTCTGAAACGAATGCGTCGTAGTCGCCGTTGCGCGGCGATATCGTTCCGTTGGACGGAAAGTCGGGAGACCAGGTGTAACCGCAGATGTAAGCCTGCCCCGAAGTGTCCACAGCCAAGCCGGTGACGAAGTCGACGCTCGTCCCGCCTACGTATGTACTGTACACAAGTTGCCCGCCGCCCGCCGCGAGTTTGGCGACAAAGCCATCGATGCCGCCTTTAGAGGTCGGCCAGAGCGCGTTGATTGCCGGAAAATTGGAGGATGTAGTTGCGCCGGCGATGTAGATGTTCCGACTGCCATCCAGGGTGATTGCCGAGATCAACTCGGGTTGACCGACGGAGCCGCCGGAGCCGCCGAAATACGTCGCATATTGCAGTCCGGCCCCTTGCCTACCGAACCCGGCCACAAATCCGTCCTGCCCACCGGCATTCGCTGCTTGCAGCGGGTTTTTTAGCGTCAGGTCGGTCGAATAGGTACCGCCCGCGATATATGCGTAGCCGTCCGACGTCACTGCCACGGCTCTCGCCGAGTCGTCAAGCGATCCGCCGTAATACGTGCTGAAGAGCAGCGCTCCCGTAGAGTTGTATTCCACGAGGAATGCGTCCGTGCCACCCCGCAAGGACGCCTGTGTCGGACCGCGCAGCGGGAAATTGGGTGACTGGGTGTCTCCGGTTACATAGGTATTGCCACTGCCGTCGACCGCCAAGCCATTTGCGGTGTCCTGGAGCGCGCCGCCAAGGTAAGTGCTGAAGATCAGAGAATTTCCCGCGGGGGACAGCCGCGCCACAAAAGCATCGCGCGCTCCGCCCGCTCTCGCTTGCGCTGCGGCGACGATGGGAAAATCGTTTGCGTTCGTCCAGCCGGCGATCGTCGCCGCCCCGGTAGAATCCACCGCGATGCCGGTGGCACAACCGGCCAATGAGCCGCCCAGATACGTTGCATATATCAGGTTTCCAGCCGGTCCTATCTTGCCCACGAACGCATCCGTTCGTCCGTTGCCGCTCGCCTGGTAGGCGCTCCTAGTCTGTGACATCGACGTGTCGGTACAGCCTGCGAAGTAAGCGTTGCCGTAGGAGTCCGTGGCGATGGCGTTAATCTGCGATCCGCTGCCGCCGAACACGCTGCTGAAAGACAGGATCGGATCAATGACCAGCGGCCGGTCGCGGTCATACGCGCCCAGCCGGAATCCGACCACTCCGTCGCGCTCGATGGTGAATGCCGCCTCGACCGCATCCCGGCCATGCCTGCCAGGCTGATAGGCGAACGGCGCCTGCTCTCTCATCGTGCCCCGCTCTGTATCGACCAGCAGATTGCCGTCCACATCGAGCCGCGTCGCGCCCGAGTAGCGCAGGCGGATGCTGCCGGCGTTCGCACCGGGTGCCAAGTGGAACTCCGACTTGAGGTGCCCCTGGTCTCCTCCGTACACCAGGTCGATTCCGGGGTATAGCCCCGCGCACCGCAGGCCAGCATAGGTCTCGATACTGCGCCATCGCGAGGGGTCGTTACCATGCAGGAGGCTGAGACGTGCAGCGTGGGAGTGCAGCGGCGTCCATTGGGAGCGAGAACTGCCGGGGAATGCGATCTCGACCCGCGCCTGACTGCTTTCAAGCGTGATCGAATCGGATCCAAAGCAGCCGCGCAGTTCAGTGCTCCACAGGCCAAATCCGCCGGGACCCGCGCAATCCGGTTCGCTGTAAATTAGGGGTGGGAGCGTAAGCCGCTGCGGGGCGAGAGGAACGCGGCACCACGCCACCATGGCGAACAACAGCAGGAGCGAGCCCGAGCGTCCGCAAACGCGAAATGTGTCCATGCATTTAGCATCGGCATGCAACGGCGTTTTCTTTAGGCAATCTGCTCAGCGGACCTGGACAAAGTTGACGTCGCGGATCTCGATAGGATTTCGGGAGACCGTAACGAAGCGCAGCCAGGCGTCGTGCGGTGCGTTCGGTCCCGAGTTCCAGCGAGCCTTACAGGGCGTCCACTCGCGACTTAAGTTGCGGTAGAAGGAGTTCTGCTCTGGATCGTCATAAAGCGGACCCGCGAACAGGTCGACGCTCAGCTCTCCCGTCATTCCGGCTCGCGCACGGGCCTCGAACTCCACGTCATAATACGTATTTTTTTCGAGGGTTACGGGATGTATCATGGCACTGAATCCCGCACCGGCGGACCGCCACACTAGCATTGCCTGAGCTTCGGACCCAATGTAGGCATCGAGCATGGTCCAGTTACGGAGATGACCGGAGGCGAAGCGCCCGGGAGTCATCTGGCGCAGGAGTTCCGGCACCTTGCGAGCGTCGTCCCGCGCCTGTTGGGCGGCCTTGATCGCCGGTGCCTGCTGGCGAACCCAGGCGGACAGCATACCCCCAGTCCCCGTCAGGAGGAGGACGATGATCCCGCAGGCGATCCGCCCCGGCCATCCCATCTTCCGCAGCCGGTCCGCCAGAAACCACGCGGCAAAGAAGTAGAGGAGCATCAGGGAAGGTACGCCCCATCGGGTCTCGACGGCGTATGGGATGTGCATCAACTGCTCCATCATCACCGTGATCAGGGCGACCACGTAAACTGGCCCCAATCCCGCGCGTACGGCAGCCCCGGCGGCGAACCAGATACCGAGCAGGCTGCAACTCACCACCAGCAGATTGAGCAGCGCCATGGCCGGGTAATACCTGGGTGTTAGGTCCTGAGTGTAGGGGAATGGGAAGTCCTGGTCTAGCAGGTTGAACGCGTGCAGGCCGAGCGTCGCTGCTCCGGCTATGGGATGGCTCAAATACCAACTGCCCGGAGTTGGGGCAGCGGGAGCATCGGTCCCGAATGGGTTTTCGTAGAACACCTGCGCGTCCACACCCGGGATGTAGCAGGTGGCATACTTGATGCATCGGATCCCCAGCCGCCGCGCCCCGGCTGTGAAGTCATTGGCCACCAGCGGACTGACCGCCCTGTAGTAAGTCCGATTATTGGAGAATTGCGGAGCCATCGGAATGGAACCGCAAACCAGAGTCAAAACCGCCGCCTTCGCCATCGTTCTGGTACCGGGCCGATGCCGCGCCGCCGCGGCCAACAGCGCGAAGGCCCAGACCGGCGCCAGGCTCGCATTCCCCGGTCGTATCATCATGGCCGCGCCCAGCAGGAATGAACCCCACGCCGCAAGCGCCGCAAACCGTTCCCGCCCAGGCGCGGACAGAATAAAGACACACGTTCCCAGGAATACGATGGTTACGGAAAACGAGATGCTCTCGGTCAGCAGATACCCCGGATAGATCAGCACCAGCGGATTGGTCAGGATGGAGAGGAAGACCAGTCGCGTTAAACGGGGACTCGTCGCCTCCAGGAACATCCGCCGCAGCGCCAGGCAGGCTCCGATGTGCATCGCAAGTTCGAATTCGAACGCCAGGAACCGGAGAGAAATTCCGGTGGTCTGAGACAGGCGCAAGAGCAAACTCAGAATCCACGGCCACGCGTAGGTGCGGATGTCGGAGAGTTCGTACTGGGAAAAGACACCGTGTCGCAGGATGTCGTTGGCGGAGCGCAGATAACCGGCGGCGTCGTGCAGCACCGGCAGGCCCCTCGATGTCATCCAATAGACGTGCGCTAAGAGTACCGCTACCAGAATTCCCGCAGTCTCCCAGACGGTCCAGGACGACGGGAGTTTGTTTCGGGGCGCCATGTCCTTGGCAGGCATCATGCTGCGGTCCCTCACTTCGTGTCCTGGCCCCCAAGCCAAGCTAGCAGCGGCGTGAGCCGGTAATCCACAATCCACAGTAGAGCCAGGATAATCAGACCGATGAGTGTGGCGGCGATTCCGGCGGGCACGCTCCAGGGATGATAACTCATAATGACGGTGTGGATGCCGGCGCCTTCAAGGAGGATACCGCGCAGAAAGCCGTCCACCGGATAGATGGGCGCCGGCTTTCCGTCGATCGATGCGTTCCAGCCTGGCAGCCAGCTATCGGCTACCACGAAAAAGCTGCGATTGCCGCTCCGTAGCGTGAAGCGCATGTCGTTATTCCGGATCTCCCGGCGGAGGATCTCTCCCGGCGCTACACTCGCCGACGCCTCGATTCCCTCCACGAGGGCGTCGGTTCCGACGTCGAACGCTGGATCGCCTTCCAGCACCGCGTGCGCCTCCGCCTCGTCCTTGCAGGGGCGCAGCCGCCGGGCGAAGCGGAAGCGGGGCTGCACCAGGTTATTCCGATAGATGCGAATGCCGTCGGCTCCGGTGTACACAGGTGTGTAGACCGGTGAAGGCGGCTTGCCATCGGCGGCGATGCTAGCGCTCTCGATCCGAACGTCTCCGATTTCGATCGGCGTCGTTGTCTGGGAGTAGATCCGCACCCAAGCCTGGGCCGGCGCTTGAGGGCCGGAGTCGATGACCGCCATCTGCGGTGCCCCGCCCGGCGGAAGGTGCTCGTAGACTTTGTACTGTGCCGGTTGGTCGTAGCCTTCCCCGTAGAGATTGACCAGCAGCGGCCGTGTCAGGCCGGACGGGGCGGCCGTCGTGAAACTGACACGGTAGAGCGTCGATTTGCTGAGAGCTACCCGCGCCAGGATCATGCTTACCGTGGTTCCGTCCTGAGATTGAACACGGTAACGATCCGGAGCGATCGAGGTGGCGTGATCGGCGATCAACGAAACACGGAGCGGCGCGAAGGCACTCGCGTGGACCGTCTCGGCATGGTCCAGGACGTCCGTCATGTCTTTCGATGTGGTAATCAGATACTGAGCTCCGGCCGCCGCCAATGCGTTCGGATGATCGAGGTTCTGCGCCGGCGCCACGCCGTTGAGAGCGAAATCGGTTACCGCCACGTAGCGTTTCAGCCACATCGGCGTGTAATCGTTGACCGTGCTCCAGCCATAGGTCATGTTCAAAAGCGGGTAAAGGGGGCCGACGCTCGGCTCGAGTGGGTAAAGGCGGTATTGTTGAGCGTCGAACTTCTGCGCCTGGAGGAACGCGATCTCCGGCCGGCTCTCCGCATGTCCCAGGCTGGCGGTTGACGGCTGAGTATACAGCGTGGAATAGGGCACGTAGAGGTCCGCCGCCAGCGCCAGCGGTATCGCGGCCAGAACCCATCCGCGGGGTCTTCCGAGGCCCCACAGCAGCACCAGCGAAACGGCCGCAAACAGGCATGGGTAGAACACGGTCGGGGAGGAAGGCGACAGGTTTTTTTCAATGATCGGCCGGGCCGACCCGACGGTAAGGAACGCATTCACCCTCGCCGTGTTGAAAGCTGGGGAGAGGGAATTCAGCCACACCCGCACTGCCTGCGAGATGACCAGGACCATTGCGAACACCGCCGCGAAGATCACCGACGAGAGCCGCAGCGCGGGCGTGAGTCGATGGTCCGGACGTCGGGCCCGCAGTACCAAATCGAGGCCGAAGCTGGTGAGCATGGCTATTGCGAAGTCTACCTCCAGCAGATGCCGCGTAGGCGCGCGAAACAGGTTGTAGACGGGTACGTGGAATAGGACGGCGTTCAGCGGTGTCCACTGCCCAACCATCACGATCAGGCCGACTGCAACGGTTGCGGCCCAGAACCAGACATCGGAGAACTGCTTTCGCCCCAGCCAAAGGGCCACCACCGCCAAGCCTAACGGCAGCAATCCCATGTAAGGATAGACCTCGACGACGTTGATTTCCGGTGAATAGGTCGGTATGCCGAAAAATCCCCCCAGAATATTCGGCATCAGGAAAGCAAGGGCGTGGTACGGCGGGAAGTAATCTTCGCTAAACATCTGGTAGGTCAGTTTTTCCCGCGTCATGTAGGGCAGCACTTCGGCCACTGCGAACGTCTGAAGCGCGCTCAACAGCACGGCCAGCGCCGTGGCACCGCACAGCAGGACCGCGCTCGACCGCACCGTCGCCACCCAGCCGCCGCATGAGCGGAGCCGGAAAACAGCGTATGCCGTGACGAGTATCATGGAATAGACCGTTGCCTGGGGGAAGCCGCCCAGGATGCTCATCGCCAACGCCACCGAGAGCCAGCCGATAGCGCGGGGCCGCCGGCCCGTCACATAGCGGTCCACGCACAACAACATTCCCGGCAACCAGGCTGCGGTGCTCATCATCGCCTGATGTCCTTTGTGCGCCGAAAGGAAGCCGGAGAGCATAAAGAGGCCGCCGCCGATAGCCGACGCATAGGTGCCCAAGCCGCGATTCCGCGCGAACAGGTAGAACAGCGTGCCGGCCAGCGCGTAGTGGGAGAGGATGAACAGGTTGTACCCGAACGTGTGCGGTAGCAACGCCATTGCTGCCAATCCGGGCAGGTAGAACGGCTGAAACTGCGTATTAGCGAACGAATATTGTCCCAACTGCACGTACGGATTCCAGGGGGAAAGTAAGGTGGCGAAGATTTTCGAGGGGAATCCGGCCGTATAGCCGTCGCCCCCGCCCAGCAGGTGCGTGAACGGATTCAACCCGAGTGTGTGGAACAGTGCTGCGACCGTCAGGTAAACGGCGAACGCCAATGCCGCTTCCCGGAACGTTAGGGGCTTCAACGGAGCCTTCTCGGGCAGTTTGGCGACTTCCGGCGCCGCATGGCGGCCCCGCTCAGTCGATTTCTTTTTCATACGCGGTAACCCCATCGCCCACAGTTGGGACGCCACCCAACCGTTCCGCCGATCTCACAACGAAATTGGGCCGCCGCCGCGTGTTCTGCAGGGTCAGCCAGAGGTATTGCCCGATGATCCCGAACCCCAGGCTGGTCAGGGCACCGAAGAACATCACCGCCAGAACGATCGGCGTGTATCCCGGCACTGGAACGTCGCCCGCCAGCTTGGCCGCGGTCACCACCACCGTTCCCGCGCAGGCAAGCAGGAATGCCAAAAGACCACCATAGAGCAGGATGTATATCGGCAGGTCGGTGAAGTTGAAGATGCTGTCGAAGGCGTAGCGCAGCTTCTTCTTGAACGTCCAGGCGCTCTTGCCCTCCAGGCGCTCCCGGCGCTCGTAAACCACGTAGCGGCGCCGGTAGCCGAGCCAGAACAGAAGAGCAATCAGGTTCGTATTGCTTTCCCGGAACTCCACGAGACGGTCCCGCACCACCCTGTTGCAGCCGAACATGTCCACCCCGCCTGGCGGCATATCCGGGATGACGAAGCGTCGGTACAGCCACCAGAACAGGTTCGACGCCGCACCCGAAAGCCAAGGATCGGCGCGGCGGCTGCGGACTCCGAATACCACGTCGGCTTCCCCGGCGCGAAGTATCTGGAAGATCTGCTCGGTCAGCTCGGGCGGCTCCTGCAGGTCCGCGGCCAGCACCGCGAAAACTGCGCCGCGAGCATGCTTCAGCCCTGCCGTGATCGCCGCGAATGACCCTTG
>Ga0134126_10001079_pt1 | contig 34560 bp, 27 predicted proteins | sample KB31752_FD_96881 | JGI IMG/M metagenome (GOLD analysis project Ga0134126, IMG submission 96881) | Terrestrial soil microbial communities with excess Nitrogen fertilizer from Kellogg Biological Station, Michigan, USA - KB3-175-2 | ecosystem: Environmental > Terrestrial > Soil > Unclassified ...
CGTAATTTTTATATACCGAATAATCGTTACTGCGGGTAGCATGCTGTAACAAGTGGACCGTTGTAGGGTTAAATAAATGCGACTCGCCGCGCCGCTTCCACTGGTATATCCCGCCATCGGGCAGCAGGCGCTCCTGCGTTTTTGAACCGCCGAAACCAATGCGATGCTTGCAAAGAGATTCGCGCGCTATCTCGTCAAGTCCGAGCCCGCCGATGCGGGTTACCGCACCGGTAAAATATTTATCCACAACCGCCTGGTTGATCCCCAATATTTCAAAAACCTGCGAGCCATGATAAGATTGGAACGTTGAGATCCCCATTTTGGAAAATATCTTGAGCAAGCCATCGTTAACCGATTTAACATAGTTTTTATAAAGCGCCTTTACATCCAGGCTGGTTTCAAGGGTGCCATTATTTTTTAGCGTTTCGATGGTAGATAATGCCAGGTAGGGGTTGATGGCTGTAGCGCCAAATGCTAACAGGCACGCAAAATGATGAACCTCCCAGGTATCGCCGGTTTCAACCACCAAACCCACCGAACCACGCCGGCCGCTCCTGATCAGGTGATGATGCACGGCCGACACGGCCAGCAGCGAAGGTATCGGCGCGTGTTCCGAATCAATAGCGCGGTCGGAAAGTATTAGTACCTCAAAGCCATCATCAACAGCATCCTCGGCATACCGGCAAAGCCGGGCAAGGCCTTTTTCGAGCGAACCGGGTATGCCGTCGGCATTATAATAGGTTTGCAGTGTTTTGGCATGGAATAACCCGGTATCGATACTTCTTAGCTTTTCGAGTTGGTGATTTTTTAAGATAGGATGCTGCAAAACCACGCAATGGCAATGCATTTTATCCTCGTCCAGCAAATTGCCGTTGTTGCCTATGAACGTTGCCAGGCTCATTACTAAACGCTCGCGTATCGGGTCGATCGGGGGGTTGGTCACCTGCGCAAAAAACTGTTTGAAATAACTTGTTAAATGCTGCGGTTTATCCGACAATATGGCCAGCGGCACATCAGTACCCATTGAACCAACCGGCTCCTTGCCTTCCAAGGCCATAGGCTTAATGATCGAATCAATATCCTCCCGGCTATAGCCGAAAACCTGCTGGTAACGGAAAACCGAATCCTCGGATAGGCTGGCAAACGCTAAACGAGGCTCGGCCAGTTGTCCCAGTTGGATCTTATAATTTTCCAGCCAGCGGCCATACGGCTGGCGCGATGCAACCTGGTGCTTTATTTCATCGTCGGTAATGATATTTCCCTTTTCGGTATCGATCAGCAACATTTTCCCGGGCTGCAGCCTGCCCTTACGTAATACCAGTTTCTCATCTAAATTAAGTACACCCGCTTCCGAAGCGGCTATAACACGACCGTCGTTGGTGACCATGAACCGTAAAGGGCGCAGCCCGTTTCGGTCCAGGAGGGCGCCGATAAGTTTTCCATCGGTAAAGGTGATCGCTGCAGGGCCGTCCCACGGCTCCTTTAACGAAGCATGAAACTCGTAAAATGCTTTCTTAACCGGATCCATTTGCTCATTGCCGTCCCACGCCTCGGGGATCAGCATCATCATGACATGGGGCAGGGAACGCCCGCTGTGCAGCAATATTTCGATAATATTGTCGAGGCATGCCGAATCGGATTGATTGTTATCAATTACCGGCAGCAGCATTTCCATTTCCTCCTGTGTGAAATATGAGGAAGCATAGGATTTTAAACCCGAATAAAACCAGTTCAGGTTCCCCGTAAGGGTGTTGATCTCGCCATTATGGGCAATTAACCTGAAGGGCTGAGCCAGTTTCCACGATGGAAAAGTATTGGTCGAAAACCGCGAGTGGATCATGGCAAAGCCCGATGCAATACGCGGGTCGGAAAGATCAGAAAAATATTTACGCAACTGGTAGGTAGTTACCTGTCCCTTATAAATAATGGTTTTGCAGGATAACGAGGTAAAGTAAAAATACTCCGAAGCTGCCGGTAAAGTTTCAGTAATGGTTTTATTGATATATCGCCTTAAAACATACAGCTTCCGCTCGAAATCATCGGCATTGGTGATGTGATGCGGCCTTTCAATAAAAAGCTGTTCCGCGTCCGGCTCGGCCTTGCGCGCTGTTTCGCCGATCACATGTGTATCGACTGATAATTTCCTGTACCCAAGCGAATGCAAACCCAGTTTTTCGATCGCGTTGGATATGATAGTGCGGCACGCTTTTTTTGCGCCGGAGTCTTTGGGAAAAAATATCATGCCAACCCCATACTCGCCCGGTTCCGGTAAGCTAATCTCCAGGTCGGAGCACTCTTCCATTAAAAATTCATGCGGCAGCTGGATCAAAATACCTGCACCATCTCCCGATTCGGGATCACAGCCGCACGCGCCGCGGTGTTCCATGTTTTCGAGCATGGTAAGGGCATCGTCAATGATCTGGTTGGTTTTATGACCGTCGATATTGGTTATAAAACCAGTCCCGCAGGAATCGTGTTCAAATTCGGGCCTGTAAAGCCCCTGGTGGCATTCTGTTTGGTCCATCGTCGTTCAACCGTTTATAAAAAGGCGCAAGCACGAAGTTACCGATTGCAATTTTTAATTAAAAATTTCTTAATATTATTATATAAATCTAAATGACCTGTTATTTTTATCGTTTAATATTGTCAATATGATAAAATTTGTGCGTACATTTTATAACTTTATCAATTTATCTTCTGGCAATTACTTTAGTCTGGCCGATCATAAAAAATAATAGCGAAAATATCCCCAGAGCGAGCCAAAGCAGTATATTTGAGTAATAAACCAAGTTTTCCGGTTATTTTAGTGAACCTAATACAACGTCGTGAAAAAGTGCATTTTTTTTGGCTGTTTCCTCCTGTTACTGGCAGGGAGTTTCAATGTCGCTGTCGGTTTTGAAGAGCACCCCACACTCGCGATCGGTTCAAAAGCGCCGGATTTTAGATTGTTCGGTGTCAACGGTAAAATATATACACTGCAGTCATTTGCCAGGGCAAAGGTATTAGCGGTCGTTTTTATATGTAACCACTGTCCAACATCACAGGCTTATGAGGACCGGATTATTAAACTGACGACCGATTATGCTGCAAGAGGCGTTAAAGTGGTGGCCATCAATCCAAACCACCCTGAATCCCTGCGGCTTGATGAACTGGGATATAGCGACGTGGGCGATTCTTTTGCCGAAATGAAGATCCGCGCCCGCGAAAAGAAATTTAACTTCCCTTACCTGTACGACGGCGCGACGGAAGTGGCGTCAAAAAAATACGGGCCTGTTGCCACGCCGCATATTTTTATTTTTGATAGGGAACGCAAGCTACGTTACCAGGGGCGTATCGATGATGTTGAAAACCCCTATCATACACCGCATGTTTTTGATGCACGCAATGCGATCGAAGCGTTGTTAAATAATAAGGAAGTACCGGTTACCACGACCAAAGTTTTTGGCTGCTCCGTAAAATGGGCCGAAAAAAGTACATGGATAGAAAAAGCGGCTATTGAGTGGGCCAAAGAACCGGTAAATCTTGACACCATCAGTGGAACAGGTATAACCGGGCTGATCAGGAATAAATCGGATAAACTAAGGCTGATCAATGTTTGGGCCACATGGTGCGGGCCGTGCGTTGCTGAGTTTCCCGAATTTGTTACGATGACCAGGATGTACCGCGACCGCAGCTTTGAATTTATAAGTATCAGCGCAGACGAGGTCGGCAATAAAGACAAAGCATTAAAATTTCTGCAAAAAAAACAGGCCTCATCTACCAACTATCTGTATGCCGGCGATGATAAATATAAATTAATTGAGGCTGTAGACCCTAAATGGAACGGGGCTTTGCCCTATACTATTTTAGTGGAACCGGGCGGCAAAATAGTGTATGCCCGCCAGGGAGCGATTAATCCCGCAGTATTAAAAAAAATTATCGTGGACAGCCCTTATATTGGCAGGGTGTATAATAAATAACGTGAAACAAATTAACTGGCTATTCTTTTTTGGGACATTATTTTTCTCGGCGATCTATGCTGATACGACGTTCGGCCAGGAACATGCCGATGCAACTATATTTCATATTTACTCGTCGCATACTTCTTTTCCGGATACGGGCCGTATCAAAGGTCATCTATACGATAATGTTTTATATACAGCCGCCGAACATTACAATGACAGCACGGTATTGATCGTCGTTCCTAAAAACCTTGATGCCAAAAAGAAAGTCGACCTGGTGTTTTGGTTTCACGGTTGGCGCAATAATGTGGACAATGCGGCGGTGCATTACGAACTTTCCAAACAGTTCCTTGCCTCCAACCGAAACGCTATATTGGTTTTGGCCGAAACTGCCCGCGACGCGCCGGACAGTTATGGGGGCAAGCTGGAAAATACAGGTGTTTTTAAGGGGCTTGTCGCCGACGTGTTAAATGGCTTAAAAGCGAAAGCGATAATTAAACCGGGTTGCCGGGCCGGGAATATTTTGCTTGCCGGCCATAGCGGAGCCTACCGGGTAATGGCGGGAATTATTAAAAATGGCGGTGAGCCCATCGACGAAATTATGCTTTTTGACGCCCTGTACGCTGAAACAGATATATTTACCGCGTGGATAAAGGCCGACCCCGAACACCGGTTTATCAATTTGTTTACCGACCACGGCGGTACACTGGATGAAACCCACGCCATGACCAAACTGCTGGATGATGCCGATGTCAGCTATATGCAACTCGAAGAAAAAGATATTTTGCCAGCTCGATATCGCGCTCAGCGGGTACTTTTTATACACAGTTTAAAGCAGCACGACGATATTGTAAATCCGGATAATTTCAGGCTGATGCTGGAAAACAGCCCTTTTTTGAAAGCGATAAAATAAATACCCCGCTATAGGGCATAATATTAAATATTGCCATAAGGGGCTTCCTATCAGCACACTTATCGTTTAATCTTTGATCTGAACGGAGCCCCCCTGGCAATCAACAACAATTATTTTAATTGACGATAACTACGCCTTTCATACCTGGATGAATTACGCAGTAATATTTAAAACTGCCTGCAGTACTGAATGTATAGGTAAATGTTTTGCCCGAAGGTAAGTTACCGCTGTCAAAAAGCGCGTTTAACTCTGTGACGGTATGCGTCATCCCATCCGCGTTCGACCAGGTAACTTTGGTACCTGCCGCAATTCTTAATGTATCCGGCCCAAACGCCATATTCTGAATAGTTACCGAAGCATTAGCCCCCGAATCTTTAGGGGCTGGTGTATTGGAGCCCTTAGAGCAACTGTAAATAAGAATGACGATACCGGATATCATCGCCAGGCCAATATAAATGAGTCTTTTTTTCATGATATACTATTTAAAAGGTAAATGCTATTTATATGATAACACGAAACTAACCTGGATTAGGTTGCCTTCACTTAACAATTTTTTCTATTAAGTTAACTATCATTGTTTTGATTATACTGAAACAGCGATCACCATCGCTTATAAGGATTTAGAGAAAGATTTGAGTTGTAATATTTTTTTTCATCACTCACATCGTCAGTCACCCAGTCCGGCTTTTTAAATTCCTCGTGCTCATCTTTGAGTTCAATTTCAGCGATGATCAAACCGTTGTTGTCACCCAAAAATTCGTCGACTTCCCACCGCTTTCCTTCGTATTTTATCCGGTAACGTATTTTTTCGGTGCCCGGGGCCGAAAAAATTTCCAGCAGCTCAATACCATCCTCCCGTGGAATTTTATATTCAAACTCTTTTCGCGTAATGCCTTTCGTTGATCCTTTAAATGTAATATAGCCCAGCTTATCGGTTATCCTAACCCTCACAGTTCGGCTGTCGTCGTTTATTAAGTATCCCTGTCGGTAATGCATTCCTTTGGGTTTTTTTACCCGTTTCCATTTTTCATGGTCCACCAAAAATTTCCGTTCTGTTTCAAGTCCCATACTCAATTAAATTTAGCAGCAACCTCAACGGCTGTGGCTTTTTTCATAAAATCGGTGGCGAGGGATTTAATTGCCCGCTTCACGCCGGCGTTAATTTTATTTATCAGGGTTACCACCGGTTTATCGTTCAGTTCGGGCGAGGCAAATAACTGCGCGGCTACCACATTATCATGCCATTCTCCCAGCCTGCTTTGCAATGCATCCAGGTAGTCGGTGTTAAAGTGCAGCGCACCGTCCAGGGCCTTATTTGCCAGCTTATGGTTATAAACCAATATTTTTATTAGTTTACGGTTATCATGCATTTCGTCGGTAAACTTTGGTGTTTCCAAAGCTTCGGCAATTTGCTCCAGTTGTGTTTTATAATAGGCCGCAATGGCATTGTCGTCAATCCGGCCCAATTGTTTTTTTATATGCTTGTATGAAGCTTTTATATTTTTGAGATATTTTTCTTCTTTCTGACGGAAATCACTCGTGCCTTGTTCGATTATTTGCTGCTGACTTGCCTGAAATGCATTGTTTTTAACCCCGAAACGCGCGCTAAGCTGCAGGTTTGTATGGGCATCGCGTATTTGGCCGGCACGCTTAAATATCTTCTTTACCGGCTTAAAGTTTTTTAACAACCCATGCTGCCGCGACACCCGCTCAAATAAAGTCAGCATTGCGTTTAACTTTTTTATCTGCACCCTAAACTGGTGCAGTTCTTCCTGGTCGCCCGAGGCTAAGAAAGCTTCCAGGTGAGCATGCATTTTCTTCCATTCTTTATCCAGATATTTAATTTCCTCCTTTTTTTTCATCGTATGGAATATGTGAGCAAGCGCCAACCCGGGTGGTCAAATTCGATAGCGGATTATAAAAGTAATAAATTATGGCTTTAATTGTTTAGTAATGTTACAATCGCCATGACAGGAAATGAATATATTAGCCCTTTTATTATCATCTATGCCCAGGATAAATTTTGCCAGATGTTTACCTCTTATTGTGTTTATAACCGCGGGATTAAATGCTTTTGCCCAGCGCGACAGCATCAGTCTGGCAACCATCGTTTCCAAAACCGACAAGCTTGCCAACGAGCATCCTTTTGAGAAAGTATATCTCCATTTTGATAAGCCTTATTATGCCGTTGGCGACACGATATGGTTTAAAGCTTACTTAACCATTGGGCCTAAACACCAGCTATCGGCATTGAGCCACATTATATACGTTGATGTGATCAGCAACAAAGATTCTGTGGTCAGCTCGTTAAAATTACCAACCATAAATGCTGTTGGCTTCGGCGATATAACGCTCTCAAAAGATCTTTATAAGCAGGGCAACTATCACATACGGGCGTATACCTATTGGATGCGAAACTTCGGCCCCGATTTTTTCTTCAACAAAACAATAAGCATAGGCAACGCAATTGATAATCCGGTGGCTGCCAAAATTTCAGTCACGAAAAACAAAAGAAATAATGTGGAGGTTGTGAATGCGAAAGTGTTGTATAAAGATCGTGATGGAAATGCGTACGAGGGAAAAAAGGTGAGCTGGGTGGTTGAAAACGATGACGAAACCATAAGTAAGGGCCGGGGCGTTACGGACCGGAGCGGCTATTTAAACATTAGTTTTACGAGCAGATCCGGCAACTCGCCGGAAACAAGCAATCTGGTTACGACAATTGACCTGGCGGATAAAAGATCCGTGGTTAAAACCTTTTCATTGAAATCTGTTTTTGCCGGTACAGATGTCCAGTTTTTCCCTGAAGGGGGCGACCTGGTGACAGGTGTGCGTTCAAAAGTCGCATTTAAAGCTATTGGGCCCGATGGCCTTGGGATAAATATAACGGGTAGCATAGTAGATAATACCGGTAACGAAGTAACATCGTTTACAAGCCGGCACGCCGGGATGGGAATATTTGCCCTGTTACCCGAAAATGATAAAACTTATAAAGCAAGCGTTGCCTTTCCGGATGGATCAAAAAAAATGTTCGATTTGCCCAGGGTGCAGCGCGGGGGTATTACCCTGGCCATAAATAATAACGCCCCGGAGAATTTAAGCATAAAAATTGCCGCCAATGATGAATATTTTAAAGCCTACCGGAACAGGGGGTTTTACATTGTGGCACAGAAAGGCGGAGTAATTTACTACACCGCCCTGGCCGCTTTACAAAGCCAGGTTTATACAGGCGTAGTGGCAAAAAATAAATTTCCTACGGGTATACTGCAGGTAACGTTATTTGCCGCCAATGGCGAACCGCTTGGCGAGCGGCTTGTTTTTATAAACCATAATGATGCCCTTGATCTTTCTCTAAGCACCAACCTGCCGGTTTATACCTCCAGGCAGCATGTGGATATGAAACTCAATGCCAAAAGCAACGCGCTGCCAGCTGAAGGAACTTTTTCTGTCGCGGTTATTGACGAATCTAAGATTCCTTATGACGATAACGCGGAGACCACCATTTTAAGCAGCTTGCTGCTCACATCTGATTTGAGGGGATATATCGAAAAGCCCAATTATTATTTTAATCACCCGGATGACAATACGCTTGCCAACCTGGATATATTAATGCTTACACAGGGATACCGGCGGTTTTCTTACACGGATATACTACGAGATAAATATCCTGGAGTTACTTTTTTGCCCGAAAAGAATATGGAAATAACAGGCACATTGCGCACCAGTACAGGCGTGCCGGTGTTTAAAGGTATTGTTAATTTAAGGATACCGAGCCGGAACATTTCTGTTAATTCACCGACCGATGCAAACGGGCAGTTCAGGTTCTCTAACGTTGCTGTTTTAGATTCGACAAAGATGATACTGAGCGCGCGAAATAACTCCGGCCGCAGCAATGTTATGCTTACTGTTGATGCGCATCCCTATCAGCCTGTAACCAAAAACTTTGATGACCCTAACCAGATCGTTGATATCGATAGTACACTCAGTGCATATTTGCAAAACAGTAAAAAACAAAATGAAAGCTCGCATGTGCTTAATGAGGTTATCGTCCGGTCCACTAAAACCACTACCATAACGCACGAAAATTATTCGGAGTTATCCGGGTTAAGTCCCATGACAGACCAAACCATAACAACCGAGCGCTTAAAAAATTGCAGTTTCGATCTTGTGAGCTGCATCATGAGCAACGTGTTTGGAATAACGCATGCCGATGATAATTTTTATATAAAACGGGCTTACGATGCGGGAAACAAAAAACCGGTACAATTTTTTGTGAATGGCCTGGGCGTCGACTACCCTTACCTTTCATCGATGAGGACAGAAGATGTAGGATTGATCGAGGTATATTTAACCGATGGCGTAAGTGGCATCAATGACCGGTATGGCACAAATGGCATCATATCGATTACTACCAAAAGCGGAAGTTTTACGCCAAAAGAAAAAACGGACGATCTGCAGCCTCTTTCAACACCCGGCAATTCAGTAACCATCACTCCCAAGGGGTATTACAGGGCGCGGTTCTTTTATTCGCCGAAATACGACAGGCCGCAAGGTACCGTGCAGCGGTTATCCGATCTGCGCAGCACCATTTACTGGAACCCGAATATTATTACCGATAAAAACGGCAACGCTGCTTTTGATTTTTATAATGCCGACGGTAAAGGTACCTACAAAGCCATTGTGGAGGGGATAGACTATAATGGGAATATAGGCAGGTTTGTTTTACGTTATACGGTGAAATAATACCTGGTGGTATTTCATAGCCTTTTTGAACTTAAAAGCTGGGAGGCATATATTTATCAATGGCGGCTACAGCATTGTTTCGCTGATGCTGATGGGTAAGATCATAGGCGCGTGGCGACAGCCGTTTGAGCAAAAATTGCGTGCGTCACGCTTCTTATACGGCGTGACCGCTTAGCGTGCTCGCAAATATTATGAGCAGAACAAGCAAGCTTATACCTACATACAGGTAATCTCTTTCGAGCGCGAAACCAACGGCGGAAAATATTACACGAAGCACCGGCGTAGCAATGAGCAGGATGATGCCGGTTTGAATAATGGCCTGCCCCCTAAGCTGCATTACACCTTTAAATAAGCCGGCAGGCTCGTGTATAAATCCGGGGGTTCCGCGAAATATTTTATAATCGGCAATAAGATGACCATGCCGGTGGAGGTATATGACGCCCCCGAAAAAAACGATGGTGATAGATATGACTGTTCCCGCGCGAAGCACATGGCCCAGCAATAATTGCAGATCGGCGTCTTTGATTTTTTTCATATTTTCCCTGTAATGCCATTATAGATCATCTGGCCCGCTAAAAAAGTTACCACTATCGCAAACACCCACCGCAGCCAGTGCGACGAGGTGGAATTAACCAATATTTTCGACCCTGTTAAAGCGCCGAGAAGTACACCGATCACCACCGGCATAGACAGCCCCGGACTAATATACCCACGCTGAAGGTACACCACTGCGCTGGCCGAAGCGGTAACGCCGATCATAAAATTACTGGTGGTGGTCGATACCTTAAACGGGATACGCATGATGGTATCCATTGCTACCACTTTAAGCGCACCCGAGCCAATGCCCAGCAAACCGGATATTACGCCGGCAAACAACATCATAAAAAACCCGCCGCCAACATTACTGATGCCGTAGTCTACCATACCTGCCTGGGTGGGGTAGCTGTCATTCAGTCGTAGTTTTTTCGCCAGTTCATTTTTTTGCGCGATGATCACCTCCCTTTTTTTTCGGAGGGACAACAATGCCGAGCATATTAAAATTATCCCAAATAATATTGCTATGTAATGCGTGGGAATATAAACGGCCAGGATGGCGCCGCACATAGCACCGGCTGTGGTGGCTATTTCTAAAAACATGCCTAAACGCATATTGGTAATCCCTTCCCTGACGTATGCGGCTGCAGAACCCGATGAAGTGGCAATAACTGAAACCAGCGATGCACCTATCGCATAGTGGATATCTACCTTCAATAACAGGGTGAGTAAAGGGATGATAACAACACCGCCCCCAAGACCGGTCAACGAGCCGAGCAACCCGGCAAAATACGACCCTATTAATAAAATAATGGTAAAAATAATTATCGACATGAGGCGGATAGCTACTACGGGTCTAAAATATAACAACTTTTTTTAAGCGCATAGTTTAATGTTTGTCTATAGGTTTAGTTGGGAATTTATATAAAACGCTGCTGTTTAAATGCCAAATTTGGGCATCAGCTTTATTAGGGTTATTTTCGGGAACAATTTTAATCAATGGGTTACTCAAGTCTGCAGGCATGTATTGCCGATCTGGAAAAAAACGGGCACCTGATCCGTATAAAAGAGGAGGTTGACCCATACCTGCAGATGGCCGCTATCCATATGCGTGTGTTTGAGCACCACGGGCCGGCGATATTGTTTGAAAATGTTGCTTACAGTAAATTCCCGGCCCTATCGAATCTTTTTGGTACGATGGAGCGTTCGCGCTTTATATTCAGGGACACACTGGACAAGATTAAAACAATGGTCGACCTGAAATCGGATCCGATCCAGGCTATCCGGCATCCTCTTAAATATGCCAATATAGCGCTTATGGGCCTCTCGGCCTTGCCGTTGAAAACAAATAGCAGCGCCCCGGTTAGTTTTGGACAATGCCTTATCAGCGATTTGCCGCAAATTGTAAACTGGCCCAACGATGGGGGACCTTTTATCACCATGCCCCAGGTATATACGGAAGACATTGAGAAACCCGGGATTATGCATGCAAATCTTGGGATGTACCGCATACAAATGGGAGGCAATGATTATATCCCTGATGATGAGGCGGGCCTGCACTACCAGCTCCATAGGGGAATTGGCGTACATCAAACTAAGGCAAATGCAAAAGGCCGCCCGCTAAAAGTAAGCATATTTGTGGGCGGACCGCCTGCGCACCCGGTAGCCGCTGTAATGCCATTGCCCGAAGCACTTTCTGAAATGACCTTTGCGGGAGCTTTGGGCAACCGGCGGTTTCGGTATTTTTATGATAAGGAGGGGTTTTGCGTTTCTGCGGATGCCGATTTTGTGATTACGGGGACGGTGTCGCCGCACGACAATAAGCCCGAGGGACCCTTTGGCGATCATTTAGGTTATTACAGCTTAAAACATTTGTTCCCATTGTTAAAAGTGCATAAGGTATATCATCGCAAAAACGCCATTTGGTCGTTTACGGTGGTGGGCCGGCCGCCGCAGGAAGATACCAGCTTTGGCGCGCTGATACACGAAATAACCGGGGCCGCAATTGCTGATGAGATACCGGGCCTGCATGCTGTGAACGCCGTTGATGCCGCAGGCGTACATCCGTTGTTATTTGCGATCGGCAGTGAACGGTACACCCCTTATCTTGACGAACGCAAACCGCAGGAGATACTCACCATCGCCAATCATATATTGGGCAAGGGGCAGTTAAGCCTTGCAAAATATTTGTTTATCGCCGCCCACGAAGATAACCCCGGCTTGAACGTAAATGATATCGGCGGCTTTTTAAAGCATATGCTTCAAAGGGTTGACCTAACGCGCGACCTGCATTTTTATACCAATACAACCATCGATACACTTGATTATAGCGGCGAGGGCCTTAATTCGGGCAGTAAGGTGGTTATAGCTGCTGCGGGAGGAATAAAAAGAAACCTTTGGACAAAACTGCCTGCTGGTTTTAATTTATCATCAAATTTTGGCGCCTGTAAAATGGCGATACCGGGCGTGCTGGCCGTCGGGGTAACAAATAAAACTTGCGATATACAACAATTGATCGACAGCCTTACTGAACATTTAAAAAGCACTGACCTGCAAGGCCTTCCACTGATTGTGCTTTGTGACAATGCTGCGTTTACGGCCGCCAATATCAATAACTTGGTTTGGGTAACCTTTACGCGCAGCAACCCTTCTCACGATATATACGGGATCAATAGCTTTACAAAAAACAAGCACTGGGGTTGTAACGGCCCGCTGGTTATCGACGCGCGCATAAAACCTCATCATGCGCCCGTTTTGGAAAAAGACCCGCTGGTTGAGAGGCTCGTCGACAAAATGGGCGAAAAGGGCGGCGCCTTGCATGGGATAATCTAAAGGGGTAAGGGGCAGCGCTACAGTTACGACCTTACTATCGGTCTGAATTGCTCTCTGGATTAATCTGGACTACGAACATAGCTATTTCTTAATTATAAAATTTATCGCGAATTTTTACCAAAATATTTTCGGCTTTTTTCACATCAGGTCGCTCGGGCAAATCTGCTTTTGCATATATGTCTTTAATTTTATTCATTTTCTCGTCGACCATTTGCATTAAAATGTCAAAATTAAAGGCTCCGTTGCGGATTTTCAGCAAGAAGTCGCGGTCGGCACGGTGCACGATGATTTTTTTGTATAACCCAATTTCCTCTGCCATATTCAATAAGCGAAATGTATGCATCATGTTCTTCGCATCATAGTTTTTGCCATGTGACAGGGTATTCTCATATCTCATCTGATTACGATTCTCCTCCCATTCTTTATATTCTTTGAATTCTTTGCAATACGTGGAATAACCGTCCTTATTAAAATTCATTATCGCGATGGGCTCTACACCTTTTGGAACTGAACTTAACTGCACATCATCCGCAGTCAATCCTGAGATGATGCCCTTAAACCAAGTCGAACCATCCAATTGTTGTTGATGATATAGCAAATAAACATTCCTGAAATGATCGAGACCGGTAAGACCGCATTGTTCTTGTTTGAAACCCTTTTCTTTTAGCCAGGAAGCCAATGAAACGCTACCACTCTTGTAGATGACGTAACAGAAATCCAAAACCGATTTCCTTTCCCTGGCTAACGGTTTATTTATTTTTTTATTCAGTCCTTTAGCCTTTCTTATTTGTGTCTGAGCATATCCTGCAAATGTATCGAGGCATAACTTCGAAAGAAAATCTTCTGGCTTTATCAAATCCAATAGAGGGTGGCGATATAATATGCAATTAGTAGGAGTACTTAATAATTCTAAGATATTGGGGTTGTTTTTTGTCAAAAGTTCAAGAAAACGTCTGATCTCAAAATAAACTTCATCGTTTGTTTTATTAGAGATCTGTCCCGGGGATTCAAAACCATACAGCTCTGCTTTAGGTAAAATAAAAATCCCTTTCTTATCAACATCTGAACCCGGCAGGCTTAAATTATATGCCTGACTGCCGCTAATACATTCTAAAAGAATAAATTGTCTTTGTCTCAATAATTGTTCATAGGTCATAAGGCAACATATTTCCTAAACATATCATTTAATTCATTAGGTAGCTGACGATTTGTCGGAGTTTGTTCTAACAATATTTTGCAACTTGAAATTGAATTGCTTAACCATTCGTCTAAAAAAACAATAGGTTTAATTAGTGTTTTTTCATTACTGACCGACTTTATTGCCAGCATATCGTCGACACACTTTTGGAAGGTTTCGGAACATTCTATCATTCTTAGCGTACTTAATTGCATAGGAGGAACTGTTAGTTTTTCAACTATCCACTTACACGCCAAGATCGATCTCAATGCGTAGAAGTACCGCTTGAGTTTAACTTGTTCGGACTGCAAATCATTTTTAACCGTATTTAAACCTATGGACAGGTAATGATTTCCGGCGGCTCTTAAGGAAAAATATTTTGGCATGAGGTTTTTCAATTGCACCGCGAAGTCCGCGTTGTCCATGTAAACAATTGGTGATTGAAGCCATTCGTATAACGGCCCATTTGATTTCAAAAATAATTGCAAAGCTTTCTTAATATCCCAGCCGCCAATGTCAAGCTCATCATCAACAGGCAAATCGATGATATCCTTGATATCATGAATACTTAGATAATCGCTTGCACTTCTTGCATATATAAACCGTACATCAAAGTCACTGTCGGGTGATGGAAATCCCCATGCCCGGCTTCCCGATTCACACGCATATAAAATGCGGATAGAATGAATTTCTTCCAGTTCATGAAGCTTTTCTTTTATTAGGTCGATCATACACCGCAATTTACGAAAATTCAATCTTCAATCTCATCGGCATCCAAACTTAAAGGCTATCCTCAAAAAATCCGAAATCGTATCCCGATAGCTATCGGGACCGAAATCCGAAATTCTCAAATCTCCTATCTCACATCTCAAATCTAAACCCTATCTTTGCCCATGCAAGAAAAAATCCTGATTCTTGATTTCGGCTCACAGTTTACCCAACTCATCGCACGCCGTGTCAGGGAACTCAACATCTACTGCGAGATACACCCCTTTAATCATTTTCCCGAAATTGATGCCAGTGTAAAAGGCATTATTTTATCCGGCAGTCCGTATTCGGTGCGCCAGGCTGATGCCCCGCATTTCGACTTCGCCAAATTTCATGGCAAGCTGCCCATTTTAGGGGTTTGCTATGGCGCGCAGCATATTGCGCATTTTAACGGCGGCGAAGTATTGCCGTCGAGCACACGCGAATATGGCCGCGCCAATCTGCAGTATATTGAGGATGGAAATCCGCTTTTCCGGTTCATTTCGCCGGGCTCGCAGGTGTGGATGTCGCATGCCGATACCATTGCCACCATTGCCGGCAATTTCCGCATCATTGCCAGTACCGATACGGTACGGGTGGCCGCATACCAGGTAGAGGGCACGAAAACATATGGCATACAATTTCACCCCGAGGTAACACATACTGTTGATGGCAGGCAGCTGCTGCACAATTTTTTGGCCGATATTTGCGGCTGCAAACAGGACTGGACACCCGATTCATTTATTGAAACTACGATCGCGGCTTTAAAAGAAAAACTCGGCGACGATAAGGTTGTACTGGGATTATCCGGCGGTGTCGATTCATCCGTCGCGGCCGTATTGTTGCACCACGCCATCGGCAAAAACCTGCATTGCATATTTGTAGATAACGGCCTGTTGCGCAAAGACGAATATCAATCGGTACTGGACTCGTATCAGCATATGGGACTGAATATAAAAGGCATCGACGCCAAACAGCGTTTTTACGATGCCCTGGCTGGTTTGACCGATCCCGAAAAAAAGCGCAAGGCCATTGGCCGGGTTTTTATCGAGGTATTTGATGATGCGGCGCACGAGGTACAGAATAGCCTGCCCGCCAACCGGCGGGTAAAATGGCTCGGGCAGGGCACCATTTACCCCGATGTGATCGAATCGGTATCGGTGAAAGGGCCGTCGGCTACCATCAAATCGCACCATAATGTTGGCGGTCTGCCCGATTTTATGAAATTAAAAGTGGTTGAGCCTTTAAACACGCTTTTTAAAGACGAAGTTCGACGTGTAGGCAAGGCTTTAGGCGTCGATCCGAATATATTAGGCAGGCACCCTTTCCCCGGCCCGGGCCTGGCTATCAGGATATTAGGCGAGGTTACGCCGCAGAAAGTGGCGATATTGCAGGAAGCCGATGCGATTTATATCAACAATTTGCGGTCGGCCGGTGTTTATGATAAAGTTTGGCAGGCCGGCTCCATCTTTTTGCCGGTACAGTCGGTGGGTGTTATGGGTGATGAGCGGACTTACGAGAACGTGATCTGCCTGCGCGCCGTGGAATCGCTCGACGGCATGACGGCCGACTGGTGTCACTTGCCGTATGATTTGCTGGCTAAGATCTCGAATGAGATCATTAATAATGTAAAAGGAATAAACCGGGTTGTATATGATATCAGTTCGAAACCGCCTGCCACCATTGAATGGGAGTAAGTGGTTCATATTTTTATTTGCCGGACTTGTTGTAGCTGCATGTTCACCTAAGGTGCGCCCGGTTGCACCTCCCGTAAAAAGAGAAACCGAAAAGCCGGTTGAAAACAAACCCGAAACCAAGCCCGTTAAACCTGCTGCCCCACAAACAGCAACCATATCGCTGATATTGCCATTTGGTCTCAACCACCTGGAATCGGGTTATAATAGTGTAAGTTTAAAAGAGGCCGATATAGCTATTGGTTATTATCGTGGTTTTAAGCTGGCGCTGGATTCGCTTACCGCGCTGGGCTATAATTTTAAATTAATGGTTTATGACTCGAAGGATGAGAAAGCCACGGCGCATAGCCTGGCGAATAACCCTGCCATAAGGAACAGCAAACTGGTAGTAGGGCCCGTTTTCCCTGACGATATTAAATCATTTGCCGCCAATCATACGAACCCGCGGCAGCTTGTCGTTTCGCCGTTATCGCCGGCGCCACCGGCTACGTTTAAAAACCCCGGATTAGTGACTATGACGCCCCCGCTCGAATACCACGCCTCGGCGGCCGCACGCTATATCAATGACAAGATACGGCCGCAAAAGGTATTTATTTTACGGTCAGGCTATAGCGATGAAATGGAATATATCATTCCTTTTAAAAAAGCGATTGACAGCCTGAGCAAACGGCGCATAAGAGTAATTAGCTTAACAGTTGTTCATGGCCAGCTAAACTCGCTGCTGCCTCAGCTGTCGGCCGATGGTAAAAACGTGTTTGTAGTGCCTGCAACAAATCAGCACTTTTTAACGGTAACCCTGCGCAGCCTGGATACTTTGGCGCAAAGTTACCCGGTTACGCTGTTTGGCCACCCCAACTGGATAAACTTTGCTTTTTTAAAAGCCGACCTGCTGCAGCGCCTGGACACGCATATTACATCGACGGACAAGATCAATTACAAAGCCGCTAATACCGTCACGTTTACTCGCAGCTACCGGAAGGCCTACCATGCGGAGCCTACGCCTTTTGCCATAAAGGGCTTTGACGAAGGCATGTACCTTGGGCAGCTGGCAGCTGCCGACAGCCTGAATAATATGGAAAACGCCAGGTACACCGGTATTCATAATAGTTTCTATCTTAAGAAAAAGCCCGGCTTCGGCTGGGTGAACACGCATGTAACCATTTTAAAATACGTTAATTTTGAGCTCAAACAGGTAGAATGAAGGCGATAAACCAGCTTAAAACGTTTCAGCGGATTTCGGATGAATACCCGGCCGAAGCGCCCCTAAGCAAATTTTTACTCGGCTTTTACCGCCAGAACAAACAAATGGGCTCAACCGACCGGCGCATCGCCGGCAGGCTGCTGTACAATTATTTTCGCCTCGGTCGGGCGCTACCAGATTTACCGGCAGATGAGCGGCTGTTCGTCGCCGAGTTTTTATGCAATACGCAGGTCAATTCTTTTTTGCAGCATTTTAAGGCGGATTGGGCAGCTTGCGTAGGATTTAGTTTGGACGAGAAGATCGTGCTGGTTAAAGCGGCCTACCCCAAATTCAGATTGGAAGACGTTTTCCCCTGGACCAGCCTGCTTTCGGCGGGAATGGATAAACAAGCTTTTTTACATTCGTTTTTTACCCAGCCCGACCTGTTTATACGGGTTTACAAAGGTTTTGAGCCGCAGGTAAAATTATCGCTCACCGCAGCCGATATTGTCTTTAAGGATGAAGGCAGCGGCTGCGTCTCGCTGCCGAACGGCACCCGGCTTGATGCGCTGATCTCCAACCCGAACTGGTACGAGGTGCAGGACTTTTCCTCGCAGCAAACGGCGCAATATTTTAAACCCCAAAAGTGGGACAGCTGGTGGGACGCCTGCGCAGCATCGGGCGGTAAATCGTTGCTGCTGCATGACCTGGAGCCGGATATCAAACTGGTGGTGTCCGATATCCGCGAGTCGATCCTTGCCAACCTGGATGAGCGGTTCCGGGAAGCTGGCCTGGTCAAGTACCAGAAAAAGCTGCTCGACCTTACCCAAAACAACGATCTTATTTTGCACGATTACGCTTTCGACGGCATCATCCTCGACGCGCCCTGCACCGGCTCGGGTACCTGGGGCCGCACGCCCGAGATGATCAGCCAGTTTGACCCGCAGAAGATCGAATTTTTTAACCGCCTGCAAAAAGATATCGCCCGCAACGTGGTAAAGTATCTTAAACCGAACAAACCGCTCGTGTACATTACCTGTTCGGTTTTCAAAGCCGAAAATGAAGATGTAGTTAACTTTATGGTGAAGGAGCTGGGATTAAAGCTGGAGCAGCAAACCGTTTTAAAAGGCTACGAAAGTAAAGCGGATACCATGTTTGTAGCGAGGTTGATAAAAGTGTAATCCTTGTCCTTGCGAGAAGGGACGACAAAGCAATCGCGAACTGGCAAGGCCGCTCTGTATAGCATGCGATTGCTTCTCCGCCATTCGGCGGATCGCAAGGACATGGTTATTATTGTGGCGGTCGGCGCTTACAAATGTGTATTACTCCTAAATAATTTGATCGCGATAGCCAATAAAATGATCCCGAAAGCTTTCCTTAAAATGCTAACGCCGGTTTTACCCAGCAGGCGCTCTATCCATTTTACATTTTTCAAAACGAGATAGACAAACATCGTATTCAGCACGATGCCTATAATGATATTTTGGGTTTGATATTGCGATTTAAGGGATAGCAGGGTGGTCATGGTGCCCGCCCCGGCAATGAGGGGGAAGGCCAGGGGTACGATGGATATGGTTTCGGGCATTTCCTCGCTGAAAAATTTTACGCCGAGGATCATTTCCATCGCGATGATAAAGATCACCAGCGAGCCGGCTATCGCAAAAGAGGCCACATCCAGGCCAATGATCTTTAGCAGCTCATCCCCGGCAAAGAGGAAACCGATCATCAATATAAGCACTGCGATGCTTGCCCGTTCCGACTGGATATGACCGCCGGCCCGGGCGCGCAGCTCGATGATCACGGGAATGGCGCCTAAAATATCGATGATCGCGAAAAGGATCATTGTGACGGAAAGAATTTCTCTGAAAACTAAAGGATGCATAAGCTTTAAAGATTATTCTTTTGATTTTAGCCGGAAAGTCAGTAAAAATGCGACTAAAATATAGAATGAAGATAAAAAGAATATACTGTGCACGGAAATAACTGTAACTAAGCCTGCGGTTAACGGCCCGAGCGTTTGCCCGATGGAAGCGTAAGATTGGTTGATGCCTAATATTTTCCCTTGTTCCGATTGGCTTATGTTATCGGCAATAATGGCATTCAGCATAGGGTTGCGCAAACCGTTAAATAACCCGTAAACGCAAATACAGAGTGCGAACGGTACAAAAACGGAAGTGAGCCCCGCCAGGAACATGGCAGCAAAGCAAAGAATGGTTGATAATAGCAGGATCACCGATCGCTTTGGGATGAGTTTTGTAAACACGGGTACCAGCAGTTGCATAACAATGCCGCAAATACCAAAGCCTGCATAAAAGATGCCTATCTGGGTGGGTGTTATCTTCAAAATATCAACACTGAACGTCTGGAAACCTACGATCATCGTAAACTGTGCCATCGTTAATAAAAAGCCGGTAAATATTGCGGTGCCGACAGTAGCTCGTTTTAAGGTGGTGAGGAGCGTTTTGAATTTAAAGTTACTTTGATTGTTTACTCGGCTTGCTTTGTCGGACGGATTGGTTTCTTTTAGCAAAAACAGGGCGCAGAGGGTTCCGACAAGGGCGATACCGGCCGCGAAGAAAAACGGGGCCTGTTTGCCAATCTGGTTAAGCAGGCCGCCTATTGCCGGGCCGATCACAAACCCAAAGCCAAACGCCGAGCCCAGGATGCCAAATTTTTTCGCGCGATTTTGCGGCGTCGAGGTATCTGATATCATGGCCTGCGCCACTGAAATATTGCCGCCGGTAAGCCCATCCAATATCCTGGCCGCAAACAGCATCAGGATGCTGCGGGCCTCGGCAAAAAGTAAAAAAGAAATGCAGGTTCCCGCCAGGCTGATCACCAGTAAAGGTTTGCGGCCCCACTTGTCAGACAGCGAACCTAAAACAGGCGTGGCAAAAAACTGTGCAATAGAAAAGGATGCGATGAGTACCCCGAGTGTTTCGCCCGTGAGCCCAAACTGTTTGCCATAAGGATAAAGCACCGGCACAATAATGCCAAAGCCCATTGAATTGATAACACATACAAACACCAGTATCCAAAGGTTTTTATCACTCTTCATTAGCCCGGTTTAGCAATTTTGAGGGCAAGGTAACAAAAAAAGGCCCCGAAAAATCAGGACCTTTTTTAGCTTTTTATTTGTATGTTGGTTATTTCTTTTCGAAATCCGAAGCCGTGGGCAATGCATCGCCGGCGGAGCCGATCTTGCTGTTTTTACGGCTGTAAGCAAAATAGATTATCAAACCTACTACCATCCATGCAAGCGCGCTTAGCTGCGTTCTGCCGGGTAAACTCAATATCATAGCTGCGCAAACAATGATGCCCAAAATAGGGACTAATGGAACAAGGGGAGTTTTAAAAGGCCTCACCATAGTTGGCTCTTTTTTCCGGAGAACCATTACCCCTATACAAACCAGCACAAATGCGAACAAAGTACCGATGGACGTAAGGTCGCCCGCCACCGTTTCCGGCAGAAATGCGGCAAACAACCCGACAAAAACAAACAGGATCATGTTGCTCTTATACGGCGTTCTGAATTTTGGATGCAGATCCGAAAACACGCTTGGCAGCAAACCGTCGGTCGACATGGTATAAAATACACGCGATTGTCCTAAAAGCATGACCAATATCACCGACGAAAAACCGAGTAATATGGCAATGGTTACCAGGGTTGACAGCCATCCATATCCTATCATATAGGTGCTTATGGCGTAAGCCACCGAAGCTTCCTTCCCTGCTCTCATAAAATCCTGATATGGCGCCACGCCGGTCAGTACCCACGAAAATAGGATATACAACACGGTACAGATAGCCAAAGAGCCAAGGATACCTATGGGCATATCCTTTTTCGGATTCTTCGCTTCCTGCGCAGCCGTAGAAACCGCGTCAAAGCCAATGAAGGCGAAAAATACGATACCGGCACCCCTAAGCACGCCGCCCCATCCATGCCTGAAAAAGTCGAGATATGAATATTGCGTCCCGTCAGGCAAAGTGGCTGGCGGTGCATTTGCAGGGATCAAATAGGGATGGTGATGAACTGGGTTAATAAAGCCCCAGCCGATGGCTATAAATACCAGCACGATGGCCACCTTTAAAACCACGATGACGGCATTAACCGTAGCCGATTCCTGTGTTCCTTTGATCAACAATGCCGACAATAGCAGCAAGATAACCAACGCAGGAAGATTGATGATGCCATGGTGATGAACGCCGGCAATAATGGCTTTTTCCATAGGGGAGTGGCACCATTCATAAGGTATTCGCCCTCCGAGTAGGTTATTGGCGTATTCGCTCCAACTTATCGACACGGTAGCCGCTCCAAGGGCATATTCCAGCACCAGGGCCCAGCCTATAACCCAGGCAATGATCTCGCCCATAGTGGCATAAGCATAAGTATAGGCGCTTCCGGCTATGGGAATTATCGATGCAAATTCGGCATAACATAAACCCGCGAAAGCGCAGCCAATAGCCGCAATGATAAAGGATAGCGTAACCGCCGATCCGGCAAATCCGCCCGCGGCAGCAGCCGTCCGCACAAACAAGCCGGCCCCGATAATAGCGCCAATGCCCAACGCAATAAGGCTTCCCGAGCCAAGCGTTCGTTTAAGGCTCCCTTTTCCCTCTTCGGGCATTGCCATCAACTGCTCGAGAGATTTCTTTACAAATAGCTTCATACGTTAAATATAAGATCAGTTTTAAATTAATTAGAATCAGTTTTCCAAACGTACTTAAATTTATTTAAAACATAAAGTGCGCAATGTAACAATGGGAATGGCGATAAAACCAAAATTTTAGTCTGAAAACGCTATAATAAAAACGTCATTGCAGTAAGGGTTAGGTAATTCTGTTACCGAATTATCTGACCCTTACTGCAATGACGCGACGTTTATTTTTATTTATGTAACTTATCCTTTTTTATCTACCCTGACGATCAGGCTTACCGGTACCTTTGCCGTAACTATCTTTTGGATGGGATGATGATCAATCATCGCCGTTTTTGCGTTACGCACATTCAAGTGCGGCGCGATAACCAGTGAAACGATCGACATCAGCTTGATCAGAATATTCATTGACGGGCCCGAGGTATCTTTGAACGGATCGCCTACGGTATCGCCTGTTACCGAAGCCTTATGGGGTTCCGACTTTTTATAATAGGTTTCGCCGTTGATCACGACGCCTTTTTCAAATGATTTTTTGGCGTTGTCCCATGCGCCGCCCGCGTTGCTCTGGAATAAACCCATTAACACGCCCGACACCGTTACACCGGCCAGCATACCGCCCAAAACTTCAGGACCGAAAGCAAAACCTATGATCATCGGCGTGATCAGGGCGATCAAGCCAGGGGCAAGCATTTCGCGGATAGAAGCCTGGGTGGATATCGCTACGCATTTCTCATACTCCGGTTTGCCGGTATACTCCATAATGCCTGGGATTTCGCGAAACTGGCGGCGAACTTCTTCTACCATGGCCATAGCCGCTCGGCCCACCGCCGAGATAGCCAGCGACGAAAATATAAAGGGGATCATACCGCCGACGAATAATCCGGCCAATACATCAGCCCTGTAAATATCAATATGTTCAATGCCTGCAACGCCGACGAAGGCGGCAAACAAAGCCAGGGAAGTTAATGCTGCTGAAGCAATAGCAAATCCTTTACCGGTAGCGGCCGTTGTGTTTCCCACAGCATCTAAGTTATCGGTACGGTGTCTTACTTCTTCAGGTAAGCGGCTCATTTCGGCTATACCGCCGGCGTTATCGGCTATCGGGCCAAATGCGTCGATCGATAATTGCATAGCGGTGGTAGCCATCATGCCCGCAGCCGCTATGGAAACGCCATATAAGCCGGCAAAATGGTACGAACCATATATACCTGCCGCTAAAACGAGGATAGGAAGCACGGTTGATTCCATACCCACAGCCAAACCCGCGATGATATTGGTGGCATGCCCGGTGGACGATTGCCTGATAATACCCAGCACAGGGCGCTTGCCCATCGCCGTATAATACTCCGTGATCATCGACATCAGCGTACCTACGACTAATCCGACAAATATGGCTCCGAATATTCCGTCTTTTGTAAAATGAGACGCACCGCCCTTTAAAACGCCCGGCCTGCCGTCGATCAAATCGCGCGACATGTGAAACTCGCCAGCCGGCAGCATCCACTGCACGACAAAATATGTGGCGATGGCCGTTAATATAATAGAGGTCCAGTTACCTATGTTTAATGCTCTTTGAACGCTGTCGGTTTCATTTTTTATTTTGACAAATGAGGCGCCGACGATTGAAAATATTAACCCCAAACCAGCGATCACCATCGGCAGCAATACCGGGGCGATACCTCCAAAATTATCGTTGGATACGATCTCGCGGCCCAGTACCATCGTAGCCAGCATCGTGGCCACGTACGATCCGAAAAGGTCGGCGCCCATACCGGCTACGTCGCCCACATTATCACCTACGTTATCGGCAATAGTGGCGGGGTTGCGCACATCATCCTCCGGGATGCCGGCCTCAACTTTACCCACGAGATCGGCGCCCACGTCAGCAGCTTTGGTATAGATACCACCGCCTACACGCGCGAACAGCGCAATCGACTCGGCGCCTAACGAGAACCCGGCCAAAACGTCCAGGGCTTTAGCCATGGCTTCATGATTTACATCGGCGCCCGTATTTTTAACATAGATTGTATAAAACACAATAAAGAGTGATCCTAACCCGATAACCGCCAAACCCGCAACACCCAAACCCATTACGGTGCCGCCTGTAAAGGATACATTCAGCGCCTTTGCTAAGCTTGTTTTTGCAGCTTGTGTAGTCCGCACATTGGCTTTGGTCGCGATGCGCATGCCCAGGTACCCAGCGAATGCCGAAAGGAACGCGCCGCATAAAAAGGAAATGGCAATAACCGGGCTCGAGGTAGCCACAGTTGTACCCGACCATGCCAGCAATGTCATGCCAATTACTACGAAATAAGCCAGCACCTTCCATTCAGCTTTCAGGAACGCCATAGCCCCGGCGGCAATGTAGCCGGCAAGCTCGTTCATGCTGGCATCGCCGGTTTCCTGTTTGGTAACCCATGCTGCCTTTATGGCCATCGCTATAATGCCGATGATACCCAGAACAGGAATAAGATAGATCAGGTAGGTGTTTAAAAAATCCATATTAATTATTAGTGTTTATTTTTTTATAATTCGAAAAAGTTTGCAAATATAATGGGTTTTGCAAATAAGCGAATTAATTTCTTTACAATCGCCAGCCAATTACAAAGTTTTTAAATAGTTTAGGGCTCTAAACTCCCGATTATAAATGAAATCAGAACAAGACCAACCAAAAATGAAGCATTCTTTGGGTCTGCTAGACGGCACGATGATCGTAGCAGGCTCCATGATCGGCTCAGGTATATTTATCGTGAGCGCCGACATCACCCGCGATGTGGGTTCGGCCGGATGGCTTATCGTAGTTTGGCTGATAACCGGGTTTATGACCATCACCGCAGCCGTTAGCTATGGCGAACTGAGCGGCATGTTCCCCAAAGCCGGGGGGCAGTACATTTATTTAAAGGAACAGTACAATAAGTTAACCGCATTTTTATATGGCTGGAGCTTTTTCGCGGTGATACAAACCGGCACCATCGCCGCGGTCGGTGTGGCGTTTTCAAAATTTACAGCTTACCTGATCCCGGCAGTGAGCGAAGAGAATATTCTTTTCAAACAGGGGTTTATTAGCATCAGCGCCGCACAACTGGTTTCTATCGCTACCATTGTTTTGCTTACTTACGTAAATACCAAAGGGATTAAAAGCGGGAAACTGATCCAAAATACCTTTACCATAACGAAACTTTTAAGCTTATTTGGACTCATCGTTTTTGGGTTGCTGGCATTAAAGGGCAATATATGGCATGCCAACTGGACAAACATCTGGAATATGCATAAGATCAATCCCGATGGGAGCTTTGGCGGGTTAACCATGGCGGCGGCGCTCGGGGCTATCGCGGCGGCTATGATAGGTTCCATCTTCAGCAGTGATTCCTGGAATAATGTCACCTTTATCGCCGGTGAAATGAACAACCCGAAACGGAATATCGGCTTGAGTTTGTTTTTGGGAACGCTTATTGTGACCATTATATACGTTTCGGCAAACGTGATGTACACCGGGGTTTTATCGTTGCATGATATAGCCTTTGCCGACAGGGACCGTGTGGCTATTGCAGCCTCCCATTCCATATTTGGAAACGGCGGAACCATTGTGATCGCAATTATGATCATGATCTCCACCTTTGGCTGTAATAACGGGCTGATCTTATCGGGCGCACGGGTATATTACTCCATGGCGAAGGATGGATTGTTTTTTAAACGTACCGGCACTTTAAATAAAAATTCGGTGCCCGAATTTGGCTTATGGATACAAGCGTTGGTCGCATCGATCCTTTGCCTGAGCGGTAAATACGGCGACTTGCTAAACATGATCTCATTTGTGGTTGTAATATTTTATGTGCTCACTATTTTTGGCATCTATAAATTAAGAATTACACGACCGGATGCCGAAAGGCCCTATAAAGCCTTTGGCTATCCTGTTTTACCTGCTATTTATATTTTAATGGGGATCGCCTTTTGCATTTTACTGCTTATATATAAACCCGATTTCACCTGGCCGGGGTTTATTATCGTGCTTATCGGGATCCCTATTTTCTATATAACACAACACTACTCGAAACATGAGGATAAAACAGGCGTGGCTGATTAGTTTATTTTTTATCGGGACCCATACCTTTGCCCAATCGCTTCAGCACAATTTGCAAACCGCATTTGGCAGGCTGCAGGCGGATAGCCAGTGCCGTTATGCATCTGTTTCATTAACCGTGCTCGATGCCCAGACCGGCGAGCAGGTATTTGCCGCAAATCAGTATATGGGATTGGCAACAGCGTCCACGCTAAAAACCATCACGACAATAACGGCTTTTAACCTGTTGGGAAAGGATTTTCGGTATCAAACCCAATTCGGTTATAACGGAACGATTTCGTCCGACGGTACCCTTACGGGCGATGTGATCATCAAAGGCGCGGGCGATCCAACCTTGGGTAGCTGGCGTTATGAGGAAACGAGGGAAAATCATGTGCTAAGCTTAATGGTTAGCGCGCTTCAAAAGGCGGGCATCAAAAAGATCAACGGACGCATTATCGGCGACGATTCGATTTTTGGCTCGCAATCTATACCCGATGGCTGGATATGGCAGGATCTGGGCAATTATTACGGTGCGGGCACGTCCGGCCTTTGCTGGCGTGAGAATGCATTTGATATCAAGTTACAAACGGGTAGCATCGATAGCCTGATAAAATTATCACATGAAGTGCCCGCAATGCCCTATCTTGATTTTAAAAGCGAGTTGTTAAATGCACCCGCAGGCACCGGCGATGAGGCGTATGCCTATTTACCTGTCGATAGTAAAACGATGTATCTCAGGGGTTCGTATGCGATAGACCAGGCTAAAAAAAGCATATCCGCAGCGCTTCCCGATCCCGCGTACGATGCTGCCTTCCGGTTAACAGACACATTAAAACGCCTGGGCATTCCGGTAAGCAATGGTCCCGAATCAACAAATACGCTAAAAGAAAAGAATTCACCAAGCCCGCAAATCGCTAACAATTTAACCACAATCTTATCGCCTCCGTTAAGCAAAATAATTTACTGGCTCAATCAGCGGAGCATTAACTTATATGCCGAGCAGCTGCTTAAAACCGTTGCCTGGAAAGCAGGCAGGGAGGTTACCACAGCCAACGGCGTTGAAGTATTGCAAAATTTCTGGAAAGCAAGAGGTATCGATATCAACTCGCTGAATATCGTCGACGGAAGCGGGCTTTCGCCGGGCGACAGGGTAACAACGCTCACCATGGCAACTATCCTGCAATCCGCAAGAAAGGAAAGCTGGTTTCCCGATTTTTACGAAAGCCTGCCTACCTACAATAACATGAAAATGAAAAGCGGCAGCATCCGCAACGTGCTCACTTATGCCGGATACCAAACGCATAACGGCCAGGAGCTTTGCTTCTCCATTATGGTGAATAATTATAATGGACCAAGCCGGGCAATAAGGGAAAAGATGTTTAGGGTGCTGGATGAATTGAAGTGAAACAAATTAAAACAAACTTGAATTTGTCTGTCCTTAAATAATTAGTAAATTTGATATTATGAACTTGCAGGCCGAAAAACTCGAAGTGGTGAGAATGATATTGGACACTGACGATAAAAATATAATCAGGGACGTAAAATCATTGTTCAATCGTCGTAAGGAAATCAAGAAGGACACTAACCTCGAAGAATTTTATGAAGGATTTCGTGATGGCGTCCGGGAAGTAAAGTCGTCTTTAGATGGAAAGGTTAAACTAAAAGACGCCAAAACCTGGCTTGATGAACTTCATGATTAAAATTACCGGCAATTTTGATAAAGAAGTGAAGCCATTGTTAAAGAAGTATCGCTCCTTTAGAAATGATATTGCCAAACTCATTGATGAACTTGAATTAAATCCCAAACTTGGAACACCGTTAGGGCACAATCTATATAAAGTAAGAATAGCAATAAGCAGCAAAGGCCGCGGTAAATCGGGCGGCGCCCGGATTATTACGTATGTTATCCTTGAAAATGAAACGGTTCATTTGATTTCTATTTACGATAAAGCTGAATACGATACAGCGGGGATTGCAACTCTTCTTACAATTCTAAAAGATGAAGGTTTATAATATTTAAAACCCATACTGATACAAGTGATTCTCAAAGTAGGTGGCGGCTTAGTTATTTGCTAACAACTTTCCAAAACATATCTCTTTCAAAAAAGTATTACTTAGAAAGAAGTTGATATGTCCACCATCCAGATCTTAAAAAAAGAAACGTTATCCGACAAAAAATATCCGCTCAAGTATATCTGGTATGAAAAGCCGGACGTTGACGGCGTATTCCATAACCAGGAAAACGAGGTTTATTTCAGACCCGAGGCGGTAACCGTACTGCTGGTTAATGATAAGCGCAAAACCATCTTGCTTACACGGCAATTCAGACTGCCTGCTTTTTTACATGGCAGCGAGAGCGGCTACATCATTGAAGCATGTGCGGGCATCATGGACGAAAATGAAACGCCCGAAGAAACCGCGCAGCGGGAGGCAAAGGAGGAAATGGGCTGCAATATCCGCGACCTTCAAAAAATTGGGGGCGCTTATACCACGTCAGGCGCGTCGACAGAATTCGTTCATTTCTTTATTGCACGATATGATGAAGAAAACAGGTCGGGTAAAACCGGCGGCTTAAAAGAAGAAGGTGAGGATATTGAGCTGATTGAAACAGGATTTGACGAAGCCCGTGAAAAACTAAAACAGGGCGCCTTCATCGATGCAAAGACGATTTTATTGCTTCAGCATTTTTTTCTTGATCAATAAATACATTGCGTTTATGCAGCTATTTACGATATGAACTGCCTGCCTTTTGCCTTAACCTCCTCCAAATCATTTTACATCCGCTTAACACTATTCCCATAAATTGCTCTTAAACTTGCAAAAGTAAATCTGCTGGAAATACTGGCTGCGTTACGTCTAAATCGCATAGCACATCGATGAAAATAGGAATAGTTTGTTATCCAACCTTTGGCGGAAGCGGGGTAGTGGCCACTGAACTGGGCAAAGCACTTGCCGACCGCGGTCACCAGGTACACTTTGTAACGTATAACCAGCCTGCAAGGCTCGACCTTTTTTCTGAAAATCTTTATTACCACGAGGTTTCGGTATCTAACTACCCGCTTTTTGATTTTCCGCCATACGAACTGGCACTTGCGAGCCGGTTGGTTGACGTAGTACGATTCGAAAAGCTCGATATTTTGCACGTACATTATGCCATTCCCCATGCTTCGGCTGCTTTTATGGCGAAGCAGATATTGCTTACCTATGGCATTTACATCCCGGTAGTGACAACGCTGCACGGTACCGATATTACCTTAGTGGGCCGTGATCGTACCTTTAAACCTGTTGTTACTTTTTCTATCAATAAATCAGATGGCGTTACCGCAGTTTCGCAGCACCTGAAGGATGATACCTACCGCTTTTTCGATATTGAAAACGATATTCGGGTGATACCCAACTTTATCGATCTTAACCGTTTTAACCTGAAAGCCAAGGATCATTTTAAAAAAGCGATAGCCCCCTCGGGCGAGAAAATCGTTATACATACCTCAAACTTTCGCAAGGTAAAGCGCACCGACGACGTGATCAGGATATTTGCAAAGCTGGTAAAAGTGATCCCTGCCAAATTGCTGATGGTGGGTGATGGCGGTGAGCGCTCCTACTGTGAGGAGCTGGCCCGTGAACTGGGTGTAGGGGAGGATGTGCGCTTTTTAGGAAAGCAAGACGCCATAGAAGAAATATTATCTGTATCCGACTTGTTCTTAATGCCCTCGGAATCTGAAAGCTTCGGTTTAGCGGCACTCGAGGCGATGGCTTGCAAAGTGCCTGTGATCAGCTCGAATGCGGGTGGTTTGCCCGAGCTGAACCTGGATGGCGTAACCGGATTTTTAAAGGATGTTGGCGATGTAGACGGGATGGCCGAAAAAGCGATCTATATTCTTGAGGATGAAAGCCGGCTGCAGCAGTTTAAAAATAACGCCCTCGCCCGCGCCAAAGAGTTCGACCTGGCCAATATTTTGCCCGCATACGAAAATTATTACGTCGAGGTAATCGACAGCTGCAGGGAAAAAGCCTAATTGAGGTTAAAGGCGAAAGCCGAAACCTGCCTACCGGCAGGCAGGGGTGAAAGCAGAAAGCGTAAAAGCAAAAGAATCAACAACCTTTATCCTTTCACCTTTATCCTTTTACCTCAAGACACTATTCCGCCGCCGTAAACTTCAAACAAACCGGGTTACCCAGTTCGATATGCGAAACCACGTTGGTCAGCTGTCCGTTGTTCTGATCGATCTTGTAAACGTATATGCTGTCGCTGTCCTGGTTGGCCACCACCAAAAAATGCCCGGTTGGGTCGATCACAAAATCGCGCGGATTTTTACCATAGCTTGTCACTCTTTGCACAAAAGTCAGCATGCCCGTTTCCGGGTCGATCACGTACACCGATATCTCGTTAGTTTCCAAACGGTTCGATGCATATAAATACCTGCCGTCTGGCGAAATATGGATTGCCGCTCCCGCGGTTTGGCCTCTAAACTTGTTCTCTAATAAAGTAATGGATTGTTTCTCTTTTAACTTGCCGTTGTTATAATCAAAAACATGCACTGCCGACCCCATTTCGGTTACCAGGTAAACATGCTTCTTATCTTCCGAGAAAACGATGTGCCTTGGCCCTTCTCCTGCTTTTATGTTTACAAAGGGCGGTGTGGCCGGCGTTAATGGCTGCGGATGCGAATCGTGGTAGCGCAAAACGTTTAGCTTATCGGTGCCCAGGTCGGTATACAGCAGATATTTTTCGTCGGGCGAGAGCATGGCAATATGCACATGCGGACCTTCCTGCCGCTCTTTGTTAATACCCTCGCCTTTATCCTGAACCAATTGTGATACCGGCGATAGGCTGCCATCTTTATTCACAGGCAAAACCGCCAGGCTGCCGCTGGAATAATTGGCGACAAACACATTTTTTTGGTCCCTGTCAACCGATATATAACACGGGTCGGCCCCACCCGACGATTGCTTGTTGATAAACGACAGCTTTCCCTGGCGCGGGTCGAACGTAAAAGAGCTTACCTCGCCGTTTTTGCCATTTTCGTTGACCGCATATACAAACTTGTTATTGGCCGAAACGCAGAGGTAGGAGGGATTGCTTACATCGTCAATCTCGTTCAGGTAGGCCATCCGGCCGGTTTCAGTATAGAAACGATATACATAAATACCCTTGCTTTTCCCTTTGGTATAGGTGCCGATAAGCAGGTCGTACGAAGAAGGCGCAGTGTTTTTGTGCTGCGCGTATATAAATGCCGGGAACAGCAGCAACAGGATCAACAGGAATTTTTTCATTACCAGGTGCATTGGTTATTGCCGCAAGATAGGAATTTTAAGGTAAAAGGTTAAAGCTGAAAGGTAAAAGGAATAGAAGCCTTTCACCCTTTACCCCTGTCTACCGGCAGGCAGGTTTCGCCTTTAACCTCACTAAACCAGGTGCTTCAGCATGATCACTTCACTTTCCTCCAGGTAGCGCCAGCGACCGCGGGGCAGGTCTTTTTTTGTGAGGTTGGCGTACACAGTTCTGTCCAGCTTCATCACCTCGTAGCCCAGGTGTTCAAATATCCTGCGCACAATGCGGTTTTTTCCACTGTGTATCTGGATACCGACCTCCCGTTTCGAGCCGCCGGTTACGTACGATATAAAATCAGGCTTTATTAGCCCGTCTTCCAGTTCAACCCCAAAGGCTATTTTATTTAAATCTCCCTGGGTCAGGTTCTTATCCAGCTCAACCTGGTACAATTTTACAATATTGTTTCGCGGATGCGATAGCTTATCCGCAAGGTTGCCATCGTTGGTCATCAGCAATAAACCTGTTGTATTCCGGTCCAAACGGCCTATGGGGTAAATACGTTCCTTGCTGGCTTTTTCAACCAGGTGCATTACGGTACGCCGCTCCTGCGGATCGTCCGTAGTGGTTATATAATCTTTTGGTTTATTCAACAATACATACACCGTTTTCTCGCGTTTAAGCTTCTCGCCATTATAACGCACCTCGTCTTTTTGTGGATCGACTTTATATCCCAACTCTGAAATGACTACGCCGTTTACAGATACCACGCCCGCCGAGATCAGGTCATCGGCCTTCCTGCGTGAGCATATACCGGCATTCGATATGTAGCGGTTTAGCCGGATAAGGCCCGACTCCCTGGGTTCGGCTGCTTTTTTTCGGCCGCGGAGTGTTTTTACCGGGGCTCCTGTATCGCGGGTAATTTTGTCATATACGGGCTTTGACCGGTCTGGCCTTTCGGCGCGGTCAGGTCCATCGCTTTTCTTAAAACCGCGTGCTGCCGTCGGCCTCGATGCAAATTTTCTGTCGCCGGCTTTTTCACTTTCACCGCGATAGCTGCCGGAACTTCTTTTAGGGCGTTCGCCGCTAAATGAGGCCGGGGTTGATCTATCTCGCGATGCAAAAGGCTTCCCCTTGCCGGGCGAGCGACTTCCAAAATCTTTTTTTGGCTTATCTGTGGCATCGTTTGACCTGCTACCATAAGGGTCATTTTTTCGTTCGAACGAACGCTTTTCGCCTGGCAGTTCGGCACTGCCGCGGTAACTGCCTGAATCAGCCGATCTGCCGGAATACGGTTTTTTTCCGTAAGCTGAACGATTTCCGGTCGATCCGCCACTATCCGATGTCCTGCCGCTATATGGTTTTTTAAATCCGGACGCACGATTGCCCGCAGAGCTTCCGCTCCGAAAGGTATCAGAACTGCCGGCTGACTGATCGCTGCCTTCCCGTTTTTTATAAGGCTTATTTCCGTCCGAAGTGAAGCTCCGTTTTCCCCGCGGCCGGTCGTCGCCAAACTTTTTGGCAGGCCTGCTGTTATTATCTTTTGATTTGTTACCGGTTGAAGAATTACCCCTGGAAGCGGGCTCCTTTTTTGGCTTTACATCGGCCTTGTTAATTCGGTTTGATGTTCTGCCGGATTTGTCGTCGCGACTGTTCCCTGGTCTTTTGGATACCATATTTTTTTAATTAGCGCTTTCGCAGCGTGCGGCCCAAAGTTACGGTTTTTGGAGCAATCCATGGGATTTTTTTTAGGCGCCCCAAAAACCCGGTTTAACCGCTTTTAAAGATAGTTTTTGAACCAAAAGCGTGGTTTGAAAAACGTGCCGTAGCCCTAAGTGTTTGATAATGTTGATTATATGATTACCTTTGCAACGCATTTACCAATGTTGATTTGATGAAAAGTATACATTTAAACAGGCAACACCTGAATACGTGTTCCGTAATTTTGCTGTTGGTCGTTTTCTCGGCCCTCAACTTTTACGGCACGAAAGGTACCGCCGCAACGACCATGGGATCAGTCGTCCTGAGGTCCGATCTTTCTAAATTTATTTTAAAAAATCCGGAGATTAAAAGCTCCCAGCCCGCGGATGATTATAGCTTCGCCGACGAAGCCGTTCCTGTTAATAATGCCAGCGTCAACCGCAAATTGCAGCTTTCTATCGAGCGGCACAATTTCAGGCATGTTCAGTCGAATATTTTACAACGAAAGGCTGAAAAAATATTCCCGATAGTAGAGCCAATCTTAGAGGCATATGGCATCCCCGAAGATTTTAAGTTCATTCCGCTTGTGGAAGGCGGATTTTCTGAGGGCACTTCGCCGCGCGGGGCAAAAGGCTTGTGGCAGTTTATGCCCGGCACGGCGCGCGCGTATGGTCTAAAAGTTGGCGACGGGGTTGACGAGCGTACAAATATTCGTAAGTCGACGATTGCCGCATGCAGGTATATAAAAGGTCTGTATGAAGAGTTTAATAACTGGACATTGGCCGCCGCCGCGTATAATAACGGGTCGATCAAGCTGATACATGCAATGAATAAGCAAAACCAGGACAATTATTTCCGCATGCATTTAAACCGTGAAACCGGCGTTTACATATATAACCTGGTTGCTATGAAGGCCATCATTACTCAGCCGGTTAAATACGGGTTTAAAAAGGAATTTATCATTGACGACAGTCCGCTTGTGCTGAAGGACCTTGATCCCTGCGAATTGCTCACGGCTAAACAATAACCCTCAATAATTTTACATTATTACGAGTATAAGGGCCGCTGTTCTCAACCCGAGAACCGGCCTTTTGCTTATATTTGTAGC
>Ga0134126_10001081_pt1 | contig 34500 bp, 31 predicted proteins | sample KB31752_FD_96881 | JGI IMG/M metagenome (GOLD analysis project Ga0134126, IMG submission 96881) | Terrestrial soil microbial communities with excess Nitrogen fertilizer from Kellogg Biological Station, Michigan, USA - KB3-175-2 | ecosystem: Environmental > Terrestrial > Soil > Unclassified ...
CACCATCCGCAAGGCCATCCGCGCCGCCCTGGCTGTCGGCATTGGACTGCTCGTCGTGCCGCAGACAGCTCTCGCACAGAGCGAATCCAGTATTGCCGGCGCACGAGGCGGCATTCCCGCAGGGTTCGAGCTCGACAATTACGTGCGCTATCTGCAGACGCTCGGGAAAGTGCCGTTGGGCGCGTGGGGGCTGCGACCGTTCTCCGCTCCGGAAGTCGATTCTTTGTCGAAGATTAGCGGAGCACATCCGTGGCAAAGGAGCTGGATGTTCAAGTCCGACAGCGCACATCACTTCTCGGTCCTCCCACTCGCGGCCAACGTGGGCTTCAACAGCGCGTTTCCGTGGGGTAGCAACGACGGAGCGGTGTGGGCCGGACGTGGCGTAACTACGTCGTTGCAGGGCGGTGTTGCGGCCGCGTGGGGACCGATATCGCTGGTACTCGATCCGGTAGTGTTCAGCGCACAGAACTCATCGTTCAAGCTCCAGCCGAACGGCCAGACCGGTAACGGACGATTTGCGAACGGGGATTTCCCCAGTGAAGTCGATCTGCCGCAGCGATTTGGGGATGGTGCATACTCCCGCTTCGACTGGGGCCAGAGTACGTTGCGCATCGACTGGTTCGGCGTGTCGGCGGGGTTCAGCACTGCGAATCAGTACTGGGGGCCGGCTACAGTCTTTCCAGTGATACTCGGCAACAACGCCGCGGGAATTCCACACGTGTTCGTGGGTACGGAGCGGCCCACGAACATAGGAATCGGGAAGGTCCAGGCGCGGGTGGTGTACGGGCTCGAGCGGCAGTCCGCGTTCTCGCCGGTCGTGGGGCCCGACACATTCACCGATGCGAATCACGCGGGTACAAGGCGGTTCATGTCGGGATTGGTGGTAACGTTCTCACCTGCGCCCATTCCCGGGCTGGAGCTGGGTGCGGCCAGGTTCTTTCACCAGGCGTGGTTCGGCAGTATAGGATCTGCAGAGCTGAAGTCGCCGTTCGAGGGGATCCTCAAGAGCTCACTACCGCGCGGAATCGCGCTGCCGGGGATCGATGACAAGGATGCGCTGAAGAACCAGCTCGCGTCGTTGTTTGGAAGGTGGGTACTACCGCATAGTGGGTTCGAGATGTACGCCGAATACGGGCACGAGGATCACAACGCGGACATTCGCGATCTACAGTCGGAACCCGACCACTCGCGCATTGCGATGGTGGGTTTCAGGAAAGTATTTACGACAAACGATAGTACATTCAGCGCGTTGAGGGCGGAGTATATCGATGGAACGGCACCGACGTTGGATCGGCATCGCGATGAAGGACTGATATACGTACACGCGCCGTTGCGGCAAGGACACACGCAGGATGGCCAACTGCTCGGCGCCGATATTGGCGTCGGATCGCCGGCAGGAGGGCAGATTGCGTGGGAGCGCTATTCGTCGAGTGGAAGGACGACATGGTATTTGCAGAGGATCGTGGACAACAACCAGGCTGCTTTGTTGACATCTGGCATAACGTCAAATGTAACGCAGCACCTGTTCGCCACGATCGGGTACGAGCATCACCGATTTGGGAGCGTTGCCGATCTCGTCTACGGAGTCGCGCTGACGAGGGGAAAGCGCGCGGAGACGTTCCCGCTGGAAACGAACGTTAGCGCGAGCATCGGCGTAATCGCCCACTTGCGCTAGGCTCGGTCTCGTCCCCGACTGCGAACACCAACGCACTTGACAAGTTTTGCCAGCGTGTTCACCTCGCCTTCCACTCGAAACGCTACCTGCGAATCCGTTCGAGCAGAGATTCGACCACCAGAGCATCTGACGGCGGTGAACCTACATTGAACTCGACGTTATCAAGCGTCGGGCTGAACCCGGAGTTCATCAGTCGTTCGGAAGCAAATACGTCCCTGAATGAGATGCGGGCGATCGTCCCACCAGCACCCGCGTATGCATAAACGTGCTCCTTACCCTTGAGAGCGAGAAACGTACAGCTGTTGAACGCAACATTCCGTATCCGTTCGGCAACGACGGTTTCGAGGCGTACCGTTTCAGTCAGATTCGCGTTCCCGTTTGACTCGAAGTGGGTTCCTTGGAACATCACGTTATTGATTCCTCCGCTGTTTGCAGCAGACAGGATGATCGCTTGGCTGGAGTTGAATTCATACACGCAACCGATGCTCACGAGAGTCATGCCTCCTGTTACCTTGAGGCCTACGAGATTGTACCAGCTGTAACAGCCAATCTCCTTCAGTGCCCAGGCTGCCTTTATGTATCGGGAAACGTCGCTTGCGTCGTTAAAACGACAATTTTCGAACGACCAGTCTACGCACGCGCGGTCTGCGTACACATGACTGGCCGCCATACCAAATTCGATGTCACGGAACGTAGTTCGACCTGTATCTGGACCGGGCCCCACAGATATCAGCTTTCCGCGGACTTTCACATTTCGAATCGTCACGCGCTCGATATTGAACTCGACAGCATTCGTAATCAGGTCGCCATCTCCCTGTATTGCCGTCACCCCTCGCCCTGCTCCTATGATTGACGCTCCCGCGCCGTCGAATCCGTGCACGTTGTACACCCCTGGCGGCACGTAGATGGTGTTTGAGGCTGACCTGGCGACCGTGAATGCCCGGGTGTCATCGGCAATCCCGTCCCCCTTGGCACTGTACGGCGCACAGCGAACATTTACCACCTCATTGTTTACTGGGCAGATCGGCGTGTGAGGCGCAGGCGCAACCCGAGCAGCCGCAGCGGATACGCCGGTTGCGTTCCGAGAGGCCGCTGAGAGGGCCGCCACCGACGCTAGAAACGATCGACGTTTCATTCCAATATCGTTTTCAGCCTGGCAACTGTGTCGTCATTGCGCTGGTGCAGTAGTCGCGAGTGCAAGATTGCACACATCGGCAGCGAACCTCTCGTATGTGAGGTGGCTCCCCACCCATGCGCGACCCTTCGCCCCCATACGTTGCAGGATATCGTCATCCACACTGGCGAATTCGCGAACCGCAGCCAGCTCCGCATCGTCGGTCGCGCGCGCGAGAACCCAACCGCAACCCACGCCCTCAAGATCTGCGCCCAAGTCGACTCCAGGGCCAAGTATTACCGGACATCCACACGAGAGTGCCTCAGCGACGGTGAAGCCGAAGTTCTCCCTGTGCGACAGCGAGACATACGCATCCGCAGCGAAGAAATATTCATATTTCCGCTCACCGTACACCGGCCCTACTACATGCACATTGCGAACGCCAAGCCTGTCGACAAGATCGCGGCAGGCGTCCTCCGTAATCGTTTCTTCGGGCCCAACGATCAGCAGGTGAAGAGTTGGATCGGCCACGGCTGCCATTAATCGAATCAACTCGAGCGGGCGCTTGAGCTCGTGGAGTCGGCCCATGAACAACAAAACACGATGGCCTTCCGGTATGCCGTATTGGCACCGAACTCTAGCGCGCGTCGTCTTTTCGTCGCCGCTCGGCACCGACGGAACGGCCCAGTGTATGACTTTGCAACGATCGGTATTCACATACCGCGCCGCCTTTTCTCGTTCGCGTTGCGTCGCAAATACTACTGCGGCCGCCTCGCGGAATATGCGGCGACCTCTCACTCGCAGCCATAGCCGCTTCCGCCATGAGCGGTAAGTGAACACGTATGGATCCAGCGCGCCGTGTGGCACGATCCAGTAAGGTATCCCGGCTTCGCGCGCTACCCCGACAGCCCACTCAACGTGGTATCTGTATAGCAGATGACAGACGACGAGGTCAGCTTGCCGAATTGCGTGCTCTGCAATGGCCCTTTCCGCTGACCTGGTCCATGAATACGCAGCACCAGCGCCGCTATCTTTCACGGGAATGTATGTCACTCCTGGGTCACGCACGCTTAACTTTGCGAGTGTACGCTCAGCAATGAAAGTGATAATTCGCGAATCAAGCGCCCTCGCAAAATCTCGTACACTCGTTACGGATCCACCAGATGCCTGGACGTACTCAAGACACACTTGCGGTGCGATTATCGTCCGCGACTGTTGGTTCGATCCCTCCGAGCTCCGCACTGCGCTCATCGTATCGGGTGATGCCATTACGCACTTCCCGAAACGTTCGCACTGCGCGTCGCGCGTCGAGCTGGAGTCGAATCGTCGAGAGCGTCGGCGCCGGATTCCGTCGAATTGGTAATACGACGCAGGTGATTCCATGTGTCGCGAAGAAATGCGACAAAGAGCCCGAGAATGAGTCCAAGCGCTAGCGCAATTCCAGTCGTCGCCCCGATGCGCCGCGAGTCTCTAGCGAACGGCAACTCTGGCATCTCCAGGATCGTGATCGCCGGGATGTTTCTGACTTCATCGATCCGAGCGGTCTGATATGCCTGCACCAGCGATGTATACAACTGTTGGCGCATCGAGACGTCTCGGTTGAGCCGATCGCGCTCAAGCTGAAGTTGCGGCGTCGTGACTTGTCGATTCGCCTCGAGAAATGCCGCCAAGCGATTCTCGGCCTGGTGGAGTGAGTCCTCGGCAAGCGCAACACGCTGCTCAATGAAGATCCTCTCTGGTGTCGCACGCCCCTGCTGTGTGCGAAGTTCGAGGCTATCTAGCTCGGCCATGATGTTCGCGTTCAAAGCCTGCGACAGACCGGGATCTGCCGTAGTTACCTTGAGTGCCACAGCACCCGTCTTGGAGACCGTCGTGGAAACTTGCTTGGTGAGTTTCGCAATTGCACTTTCACGTCTCAGGCCCTCCGGTTGCGCACCCGGACTGTAAATGTCCACGAGGGTCCCGCTGACCAGTTTTGATCCGACATGATATGAGTACCGAGCCTGCGTTACGGGGAGCAAGATCTCCCGAGACACGGCAAGGTCGGCATAAGCCTGCGGCGACATCCCACCGCCGGCGAGTGGAAGCGCAAGGCCGAACTGGGAGGCCAGCCCAGCCAGCGCCTGCGATTGGGACTGCTGGGATTGCGGCTTGAACCACCCTGTCGCCGAATAGGTGGCAGGTCTTGTCAGCGCGTGCAGTCCGCCAGCGAGTCCGCAGACGATAGCTGTACCACAGATTAGAACACGGTTGCGCGCAATCGCCGTCGCGAGCGCCGCGACAGATATCTGATCCGGTGTATCCACAAAAATAGGAGGCTCGACGCGGTTCATGGCTGGGGCGGGATAAGATTGCTATTCGAGGTCATCATTCAAGGCGGCCCAGTTCGCCGATTAAACCGGCAGGCGCCGATCCATTGCGCGCCTCCCTGCCCTTCCCGAGCGACCGACCGCCCGTTCTCCCCATCCAGAAAGGGACGTATGCTTCTCTGAGAAAATAGGCAGCGGAGATCGCAAGAAGCAAGTTCATAGGATATGCTTCGAAGATGATCGTCGTGGCACTATACAAAGCAAATATTGCCGTTGCGACATAAAGGTCCAATCGGCGGCTGCAAACCACTACGACTCCCCAACTGACGCAGAAGAGTGCGAAAAACAACCCGCCGCCTATACCAAGATTTCCCCAGACGCTGGCGTAGGTTGAATCAACTATTGCAGGTATCGCGTCTGTCCTGAGGCCGCTGCCTCCATTCGCGACTAACGACACCGCCGTATTCGTCACATACCCGAAGTCAGTCGGAATTACTTGAGTATGCCGAAGAAGATCAACAAAGATGCTTACTCGCGTCCCGCCAGACACCGCTACGAAGTCGGCCCCACGTCCAGTCAGAAGCGGGAGCAGTGGCAATAAGATCGCCACCGCGGCAACGCCAATCGGGAGAATGAGCCACGCCCGTTGCGCCCCGAGCGTCAGAAGCGCGGCAACTAATGCCAACACTACGATCCCCGTCCCAGATTGCGTTAGGAAGACGCTCACCGGTGCGAGAAAATACGTCACCCGGCGAAGTATCGCATTTTCGCAGTAGAAATGGGAAAAAAACAGAGCCGTTACCGCGAAAAAGCCGGCAGTACTCGGAATGAGAAAGAAACCTGGCACCCGTGCGGCAAGCCCCAAGATGCTCGCGCCGTACCAGTGACTCATTAAAAAAAGCTCGGCGATCTGCATCGCAACGTGCAGGCCGAGCATGACTGATAGCACGCTGGCAATACGACTCATCAGCATACCGTCAACGACATCCCAAACAAAAAACGCGACGAACACAGGCATGCTCCAACGAAGCCCTGCGAGCGCGAGAGCAGGACTATCGGACGCTAGCACTGCGACGACAATCGTATACAGAAACAAAATCGTAAACGGAACTGCCAGGACGTTAGTTTCGCCAGACCGTGCGATTCGCACGGCGCCGAGCGCTACGAGAGCAATCAGAAGCACGTCCTTCATCGCCTTGATGGCGAGCGGCGTACGCGCGAGTAGCTGCGACCCTACCGATCCTCGCAGCAACGCTGAGACCTCGCCGATGCTGAACAGCGGAGTGAGAATCAGGCCCCAGATAATCAATGCCCTGGACAAGGCACGGAGGTCAATCTTCACCGACTTGCTCCTCCGCGGAGGTAGTCTTTCCCGCACGGGCGGTCACGGTGCGAAGCGCAAAATCGGCGATTCGCTTCGCTTGGCTTGCCCACGTCTTCTCTGCAAGTACGAACGATCGCGCCTTATCGCCAAGGGCGCTCCGCTCGGACAAAGTCGCGGCCGATAACTGCCGAATCTGCGCCGCAAGGTCCGCCGCATCATCGCCCCGGACCAGTAGTGCCACATGCCCATATATCTCCGCCACCTCCGGCGTGCTACAGGTAGTAACCACCGGAACGCCGGTTGCAAGGTACTCAATTAGCTTGGATGGAAAAAGATATTTGGCGGACTCGTGCGTCCCCGAATGCGGATTCACGAGCGCGTCAGCGGTACTGTACAGGCAGAGGAGGTCCTTCTGATCGGGGAAGCCGAAGTAAACTACCCGGGGATCCCTCACCGCGGCGTCCCGCACCAGTGACTCGAGTGGCCCCCGCCCCGTGATCCAGAGAGCATACTCCTTATCCTTCAATAGTGCGAATGCGGCGAGAAGTAGCGGGATGCCCTTCAAGTCTGATAAGCCGCCTGAATACATCACGACGAACGGCCGGTGCTCCTCGCGCACGGCTCTAGCTTCGCACACCGGAGCCACCAATACATCCGGAACCGCACCCTCCACTAGAAGGGACGCAGTCGACGGAGCAAAATCGTCGACCATCTTTCGCGTGAGGACGATGAGTCCATCGCAGTGAGGCAAGGTGCGCCGCAATAGTCCAAATTCGATCCGACGCATCCGGCTGTTAGCCAGCAGGCCCGCGCCAGGGACCTGGAGATCCGCAACTATTGGAATCACGTGCGAGCGTGTAAGTCGCGCGGCAAGAACAGCAACGAGCCCTGGCGGGTTGCTCAGGTTGTACTGCATGATGACCCGCGGACGGCGACGCTCATGCCATGCCCATGTGAGTAATCTGGGCAGCAACGCTATCGCGCTGCTGAACGTCTTCAGGGGACCCAAGTTGACAAAACCGAGCAGTGTCGCTTTGATCGAGCCTACCAAAACGACGTGGCGAGCTCCGAAGAAAAGCCTCCGATCCCGAGGAAAAGACGGGACTGGACGCAACGCATACACATGTGTCACATCAAGTGCTGTTCCGCTCAACGCCCGAAGCAAACACTCCTGGAACTGTGTTCCAGCCGGGCTATACGCTGCGTTATCACCAGCGCGACCTTCGACATCGAGTAGCCCGACGAACGCACAGGCTACCGTGTCAGCGGGAGGGGTTGTGGCGTCCGGGGAAATCACGCGGGCGACGGCTCAGCGAGTGCACTTTCGACAATGCGCTGCAGAGTCTTGGCGAACTCGCGCGATCCCCAGCTGGCTGCTCGTAGATACCCTAGCTCCACCAAGTCCGCGCATAACGCGTCATCGGACCAGAGGCGCTCCAACGTCGCCGCTATCTCATCAGTCGAATTCGGGTCGAACAATAGAGCCGCATCGCCTACCTGCTCCGGGATTCCATATATACGCGATGTTACTACCGGGCAGCCCAGTACAAACGCCTCTAGTTGCGGAATATTCGTCGGCCCAAAAAACGTTGGCATGACGAGTGCCCGCGCACGGCGGTACAATTCGGGCATGTCGGCATCAGGGACATAGTCCAGGAACGTCACGTGTTCGTCCAAACCAAGCGACGCAACCTCTGCACGAACTGCCGCATAACCATTCTTGCGAGCTCCGACAAACACGATTCTTACATCCGGGTGGCGCTCACGGACGATATTGACACCGCGCAGCAGCCTCACGTGGTTCTTATGCTGCCAGAATTGCGCCGGGTAAAAAAAATATTTGACGGGAAGTGATCGCGGCAGTGCGCTCTGCGAGGCCGGCGTTCTGACGTGCCTCGGAGCGATGAATGGAAGTACAAACACCTTCCTCGGATCCACCGGATACGACTCTACGAGCTGTTGGCGACCGATTGACGAGTCCACCATGATACCCTTCGCCCAGTAGCACATCCTGCGGTAATGGCGCTCCCGCTGTCGATATATACCGCGAGCCGACACCTCCGGGAACTGCGATTCGTAGCGGTGCATGAGATCGTGCACCGTTCCCAGCGCTGCTACAGGCGCCAGATACGTCCAGATATCCTGCCCGGGGAAAATCCAGATGTCGCAGGACGATTGCGCCAATGCTCGCGTAATTGAATGAAGACGCGCAAGGCATACTCGCCACATCGATACAGGCAATGGCAATCGCCACAATATCGCGTCCATTACTCGCACAACTGCATTCCGTGAGATCATTTGCCCACGAATTCCATACGAGTGCACCACTGGCGCCCACGCAGGATCGAGGTACTTCACGACGATTGTATAATCGGCCGCCGGCATGGCCGCGACCGCCTCGAGAATCGCGTCGCTGTACTGGAATACACCGCCGTGCGTTGGTGACGCCCCCAGAAACAACCCGACGTGCTTCATCCGCGTGCGAGGAAGCACGCCGCCCGTGCGGAGCTCGTCGAGGGGCCAATCGTAGAAACCGACGTGCGATCCATCCATACAGTTCGTGCGTCAGCCAGCGACAAGTTGATTGTTTTGCAAGAATCGACTTCGCCGTAGTAATCCTTGTCGCAATACAACAAATCATGGTATCTGGCATATGCAGCGAACACTGTCACGTTAGCAATTCTCCGACAGCACGCACCACGCGGCGAATCTGATCTGCGTCCAATGCAAGCCCACTCGGAATATAAAAACCACGGCGTGCAATTCGCTCGGCAACCGGGTACGTCTCGCCGGTGAACATTCCATGATTCCTGAATACCGGCTGCTCATGCATGGGCCAGAAGAACGGGCGAGCCCCAACGCCGGCATCCGCCAGGTGGCGAATGGCAACGGCGGCGTCGAACGGTATCGAATCCTCGAGGACGAGCCCGTATACCCAATAGATGTTATCGGCGTATTCAGTATGATCCAGTGGGCGTTGAATTCCGGCGGTCTGGCGCAGCAAGTCCGAATACATCCGCCCGTGTAGCCGCTTCTTCTCTACGAACTCATCGAGCCGCTCCAACTGCGCGACACCCAATGCCGCCTGCAGGTTGGTCATGCGAAAGTTCCATCCGATCTCGTCGTGCACGAACCGTTCGTTAGGCCGGAAACAGAGATTCCGCAGGCTACGACAACGAGTCGCGATCGACTCGTCATCAGTTACAATCATACCGCCCTCTCCCGTCGTAATGTGCTTGTTTGGATAGAAACTGAACGTGCTTACGTCTCCAAAGGAGCCACATGGTCGACCATTGTACGTCTGCCCATGCGATTCAGCCGCATCTTCAATGATCCGCAATCCGTGTTGCTCCGCGAGCCGTAGAATCGGATCCATATCTACCGGCAGTCCGTAGATGTGGACCACCATAATCGCGCGAGTCTTGGCGGTAATGCGGGACGCGACCTGATCGACACTCATGTTCCACGTCTGTGGGTCGGAATCCACAAGCACCGGGACAGCACCACATCGGATAATCGCCGACGCGCAGGAAATAATAGTGAACGTCGGCATTATCACCTCGTCTCCCGGGCCCAAGCGAAGCGAGGCGAGCGCAGCGTCTAACGCAACCGACCCGTTGGACACGGCGATCCCAAATTTACGACCAACACGATCTGCGAATCCTTCCTCGAATCGTTTGACGAAGGGCCCCTCTGACGATATCCAGCCGGTATCGATACACTCAGCGAGGTACTTCTTCTCGTTCCCGTCAAGTAATGGCTGGTTTACCGGGATGAAAGTCGACATGCGCTACTCCTTGATCAACAGTGACGCACTCGAAACACCAACAAAGCGCGTCTTATCCTGGTCACCCGTGTACGGCCCTTGTTTGACTTCGATCATCTCTATCTCCTCGAGAACCTCAAACCCATGACCACCGGACGCAAGCAGGATGACATCGCCTGCACGTAGGATGCGGCTCTCGACGTACACCATGGCTTCAGTATAGAAGTCAACACGAAGCCTGCCTCGCTTGAGGAGCAGGACTTCCTGCGTGAAGGTGACGCTACGCGCGACTGGGCTGTGTACGTGCGGTTCGATCATCTTGCCAGCCGGATGACGCATATAGGCAACTTGCTGCGATAGGTCGGGCGCAGTACAGAAATGGATGCCAGGTTCGTTAAAGCTGCTAGGGATGATTATTGCGAGAAGGATATTGTCGTGCTCGATCTTTTCGATCATGCTGCTCCCCTTGGGGCATGCTTTCGGCTTGGCGCGCCGGTGAGAAGGTATCGTCGTGCTGCGCTTAAAGTTGCAGGACGAATATGCAGGTAGGTGCAGAGGCGCAGTACCCAGGCGTTCTTCAACCGCTCGCCTTTGAGCTCATCCAGGTAGTTGGCCGCAACGTCCCAAAGGCTCTGGCTCAGCGCACTGCGCAGTTGGACTTCAAGATGGGCACGCCAACCATCCATCCCGAGTTCAGACATTATTTGAGAGCGAAACTTATCTATGACATATCGATATCCGACTATACCGCGCCGACCATCACTTGATATAGCGTCCTCGCGCCCGATATGGTAATCGAGGAGGGGTTCCTGAATATGGATGAATCGTCCACCGGCTTGAGCAAGTCGGATCGACGTATCCCATTCCTGGTAGGATGGGACGCCTTCGTCCAGAAGACCGATATGCTCCAAGGCGGCGCGGGATACGAGCATGCTCTGCAGCATAGGCGAAGGGTTTCGTAGCAGACTGCGGTACGCATCCATCCCATCGATTCGGGGCAAATGCCAGTGTTCGCGCCGGCCACTCACCGGGTAGTACCGGAATACGTCGCTGTGAACGACTGTCGTGGGGTCGTAGCCAGCCCCCTTCAGCACATCCAGTTGACGTTCCAATTTCTGCGGGGCCCACGTATCGTCGGAATCGAGAAATGCGATCCAATTTCCGTTCGATTCACGTATACCCGTGTTTCGTGCTGCCTGCGCCCCGCGATTCGGGCCAGCTTCCACGATGCGCACGCGATGATCGCCAACGCTGGTCGCAACAGCGCGAGTTTCATCGGTCGAGCCATCATCGACGAGCACTACCTCGAACGGAGCCGTCGTTTGATCAAGTACGGACCTGATACACGCTTCGATAGTGGCAGCCCTGTTGTACGCCGGAATGACAACTGACACACGGGGCGCTCCACTCATCGCCGGCCCCCCCATTGCGTCTCTTCTGCTGCGCCATAAACTCGCATTATCGCCGCCGAGCTACGATCCAGAGCCGTACCATCGACCGAGGCGAAGTGTCGACGGGTGAAGGCAGCCATAGGAACCTGGAACAAGCTCAGCGCTTCCGGTTCGAGGATCCAGCGTTCGAGCACACCGGACGCCGCCTCAGGCGTTTTGACTTCCACACCCGCGCCTGCCGTTGCAACGTCAGGGACATACGACGGGAGAGATGTGAAATTTGCTATCAGCGGCGGCACCCCAGCGGCAATGCTCTCAAGAATGGTCGACGAAAAGATCGATACGCTCGCGAAGGAGCACGCAAGCACATCGCGCAGCGGGAGGTCGGCCGCCATATGTATCTCGACATTTCGATAGTGCTCAAGTTCGCGGCGCTCGTCGATTGCAAGCGGATAGGCGGCATGCTCACGCACGCGAATTGCCAGATTCGGAAACTTCCCTGCCGTCGTTCCGATGAGTGTTAGAAAGGCGGCCCACGTGTGTTCGTCGATGAGGACGCTCTTTCCCTGCAGAAAAAAAACTATGCCCTTTGGTACTGTGGCGTCTGCAACAACCGGTCGGTCAGCGAGCATGTAGTTGCCGACCGAAGTCATCTGCAAAGCCGGATTGTGCGGGCGCAGCGCATCGGCAAAGCCATCTCCCCATACAAGCATTTCAGTGTACGACATATTGCGAAAGCCAGCGTGGACGATAGGCGACCATCCGTGCTGGACGCAAATAACCGGTATTCCGTTCGCATGGCAGGCCCGCGCGATGATCTCGTCATCTGGAGCGTTGCCTTCAGCAAGGATTACACATCGTGGCTGATGCAGTGCGAGTGTAGCGGAGTAAACGTCGTATGCCGCGACGAGGGGTCGGTGAAGAGCCAGACCTCGTGCCTGGCCTTTCAGCGAAGCATCCTCATTCCATGCAAGATGTGCTGACGGCAAACCTAGCAAATCAAGTGTCGGCCCCACCGCAGGCGTCCGAATGTAGCAAGCCGTAAGTGGCAGGTGATCGATCAGCGGTTGCAAGTAGCGAACAAACTTTGGATGGATCGCATGCACGAGCACGTCGGCAGCGCTACGCTCCACCGAGCCCGTGTATCCGCGGCCGGCTAATGGCCGCGAGACTATCCGCGCAGCTCTCGCCGCAACGGATTTGACGCGAGGCAAGCGTCTTCGAACCCGCCACCGTTGTCCCATCGAGTCATGGGCCAGCAATCGTGCTAGCTGGAGTTCGATCGCACTGTCGAACACACAATTTCGAGGCACATCCCCGGACGCGATGCGAACGTGCAAACGCCGGAGCGCGATGCTGTCGATTCCTGCAAAATACAACACGCGTTCCACGGCGAATCGTAGCGTCGCACCGCGATATTCGAACGCACTCGCTGGCGTCTCGCTGCTGTAGCACTCGATCGCTTCGCAAAGCGCAGTGACGTAGTGATACCCATCTCCACGCGCCGCAGGCGGCGCGGCCTCCGAATGAACTATCGAGAATCCCTTTTTCAATCTAGCCCGACCAATCAGTCAGGCTACAGCCAAGCGGCGAACGCGCGCAGTGCTGAACACCTGCTTTACGACAGTGCAAACGTGATCAATCTGCGACTGAGACAACGTCACGCTGGAAGGTAGACTGATACCATTGGCAGACACCAAATCGGTATTCGGGAATGATCGCCCAGTCGCAAATCGCTGATAAGGGGGCATCACGTGCAACGGGAAAAAGAGAGGGCGCGTTTCGATTCCGTTGAGTTTGAGCCGTTCGGCGAGATCGTCGCGGCTGAGTCCCGCCGCTATCGGATCAACAAGCATCGAAAATAGCCAACAGATACTATCAGTTCCGGGCAACTCCAGCGGAAAGCTCAGCCCCGGGATGTCACCGAGCTGTTCGCGATACTGGCGCGCAAGCGAGCGCTTCGCAGCGACGAACTTATCGATTCGCTCGAGTTGAGCTGTTCCAATCGCCGCCTGTAAGTTGGTGAGTCGATAGTTGTAACCAACTTCTTGATGCCAGTAACGCCGGTTCGGGTCCATCCCATGATCTCTTAACCGGCGCGCACGCGCTGCAGCGGCCGGCTCCCTGAACACGACCATACCGCCTTCACCGGTCGTGATCAGCTTGTTTCCGAAAAAGCTGAACGTACCAGCGTCCCCGATGCTTCCAACCATACGGCCATTGTAGGTCGCGGCCAATGCTTCGGCGGCATCCTCTACGACTAGCAATCCATTTGCTTTCGCAACCGCCTCGATAGCACCCATGTCAGCGGACTGCCCGTACAAGTGCACCGGCATAATCGCTCTTGTGCGCGCGGTGACGAGATCGGATATCTGGCCGGCGTCTATCGTCCAGGCCTCTCGTGCAACGTCCGCGATCACAGGCGTCGCACCGCAGTACAGCACAGCATTGATCGAGGCCGCAAACGTGAAGTCCGGCACTATCACTTCATCGCCCGGTCCGATGTCTAACGCAGCCAGTGCGAGATGTAGAGCCACGGTACCGTTCGAGACTGCGATAGCTTCCGGCACGCCGAGGTATTCGGCGAATGCGGCCTCGAAGCGTTTAACAAACGGCCCCTGTGACGATATCCATCCGCTCGTGACGCATTCCACCAGATAATCCAGCTCGTTACCGTCGAGCGACGGCTCCATTACTGGTAGCGCATGACTACGACCGAGCGACGCGTAATCGACCGGCCGGCCGGTGGCATCGAGAAGTGGAATTACTCTGATCCGGGCGCTCAACCGCGACACCACATCTTCGCGGGAGCTATCCACTGAGGCCGATTCGAACCTGCGCTGTACCGCCGGGCCAACCGGCATGTCCACTGATGCACCAGCCAGCAGCGCACGACGAATATCTCCGTCCGTGCAGACGCCTACCAAACGGCCGCCCGCGCCGACGACGAATGCTACGCCCAAAGCGTTCGCATCGATTAAAGCAAGCACCTCCCGGATGGAAGAAGTCTCTTCAATAATCAGTTTGTCGACTGTTGGGCTCATCGGGTCGCTCCAGGTTCAGTACGGCCGGTCATACGGTACAAGTCAGCCAGCGGACATGATTCCGCATCTCAGCCAGCGAGGAAAACTTGGCCTCATCCACGATCGGCAAGGTAGCGAATTCCGCCCGCTGGAGGACCTTGCAGACCCAGCTGTCGGGGGCAATCGGACGATGGGCGTCGCTGGACCCATCGTTGTCGTGCACGTGAAAGGCCCGGATAAATGGGGCCACCTCGTCCAAAAACTCGGTGCGATCGAACATGAGCGTTTCGGCAGTGACCCTAAGGTGGCCCGTGTCCAGTAGGACGCCCAAATTGGAGTCGGGGATGTCAGCCATCAGGCGCGTGACCTCCCATGCCTCGCAGATCAGGGCGACTTCGTTGGTCCCGTTGGTGAGATTGAATGGTGCGAGCACGTTCGGTTCCACCAAGATAGCCACTTCGCGGGACCGTCCATACGCGAGCAAATGTTCGAGCGACTTCACAAAGGTAGAGTAAGCAGTGCCGTAGTTCCAGACGTGCCCGTATTGCAGCTGCCTTCCCAATGAGGCCGGGTCGAAGGTCGCACGAAATCCAGCATGTAGGCTGTAGAACGGAGCCCCCAGGCGCGAACTCAGATCAATCGCGTGCTCACAGAGAGCGAGTGATCTTTGAAGGATTCCAGGATCTTGGTCAGCCAAGTTGAGGACGAAGGGCTCCGCCGGCGCAGGGAAGTAGTTGTGCACGAGGAAGCGGATTTGAGCGCCGGTTCTCGTGAGGAAGTCCAGGTCGTCTCCTTCGCCGGCCCCGGAACTAAGCTCGACGGAATCGAGTCCCACACGCTCGCATTCGCGTATTGTCTCCGCCAACGATTGTCTCGGCATGCCGCTGGTCGAGGCGAACACGTCCCTACTCAACGAGCCGTCTCACTCGAGCCGGAACTCCAAATGCTATCACACCGTCCGGAAGGTTATCCACGACCACCGAGCCGCAGCCGACTACTGTGCGAGCCCCGACAATAACGCCATCTCGAATGGTGCTTCCTGCGCCTATGAAGGAGAGCTCGCCAATGCAGGTCCGTCCTGCCAGCACCACTCCAGGCCCGATATGCGCATGTGCGCCCACACGGCTCTCGTGGTCGACCGTAGCCGCCGTGTTGATGAGGACGTTGTCACCAAGAACGGCCTCCGCACCAACGATGCTCCCCGCGCATGCGACGCATCCCTGGCCCAATACTGCGCTGGCTTCGATGATAGCGGTCGGGTGGATCGCCTGAGCGATCGGCCAGCCGGCGGCGGTGAGCCGATCGAACATCGCTGCACGTTCCTTATTGTCGCCGATCGCAATCGCTGCGGCAGCTGCACCCAGTCGCTCCCAGACGTCGGTTTGCTCGAATGTGGCAAGTACTTGCGACGACCCGACTCGTTCCCCAAAATGCTCTTCGGTCCGGTCAGCGACGCCGACAATGAGGATATCAGGATCGAGCGCGAGTATGCTCGCCACGACACGTGCGTGGCCTCCCGCGCCGACGATCATTACTCCCTTTCGCGTCATACGGGAGAGATTTTCGCCCACGTAATAAACTCATCCGCTGCAATCGGTACGAGTGCAGACCGACCAACCACGTCATTGAGCTTGGCCGGAGATATGCCAGTGCCCGGTCGCTTGAAAGTCACCATTGAGTCAGTCAATACCCATCCTGCCGGAATCGCTACTCGCGCGACAATGCTGCGGCGCATCTGGGGTCTGTTCAACAATTCGCTGTCTGTGGGGCGTTTCATCGGCGTCCCTAATGCCGCCTCGACGTCCCGAATGCTGCGGACGAGCTCTGCGAATTCGGCCGGCTCCGCAGAGCTTGAATGATCCGGGCCTGGCATGCTTCTGCTAAGGGTGAAGTGCTTCTCAACGACACATGCCCCCAGTGCAACCGAGGCTATGGCAGCGCTCATCCCCGCAGTGTGGTCTGAATAGCCTACCCTGACTCCGAACGCATCGCGCATCGTCAACATTGCGCGGAGGTTTGCATCGCAAACCGGCGATGGATAGTTGGTGGTGCATTGAAGTACAACGAGGCGATCGCGTTGATCACCGAATACGGATATCGCTCGCTCGACTTCACCCAGTGAAGCCATACCTGTGGAGAGTAAAGCAGGCCGCTCAGTCCGCCGAATCGCGTCCAGAAACGCGAGTTCGACTATTTGCCCGGAAGCAATTTTAAATGCAGGTACACCTAGCCGGTCGAGCATCTCAATGTCTTCGACGTTGTACGGGGTCGAGAGAAAGATGATTCCAGCGGCATTGCACGCGTCAATCAGCTCGACGTGCACTTCCTCCGACAATTCGAGGGCTTTGAGCATGTCAATCTGTGACTCACCAGGCTTGGTATTGGCGAGCTGATATGCAGCCTTGCGTGCCCCTGCAGTTGCCACACGCTCCGCGCGGAAAGTTTGAAACTTGACGGCGTCAGCCCCACATTCCGCTGCGCGACGCACAAGCTCGAGCGCGACAGCCAAGTCCCCATTATGGTTAACGCCGGCTTCAGCGATTACGAAACATGGGTTGCCGGGACCGATGCGTCGGCCGTTGATCTCAACCATGGTTGCGTCTCGCCTGATCGCGCATAATCAGATCTACTATATGTAGATCCCACATGGAGTCCACATCTGTCGACCGCTCCGCTGGCATGATATAGCCCACTGTGCGCTCACCGTACCACGAGCCGCGCTCAAGCAGCTGCGCCGCACGCGTCAGATACACTGCGCCATTTAGAGCGTAAACTGGGGGGAGCTCCTGACGTCGGGCCGGTAGCGTCTCACCGGGCCGGTAATCATGTATGTAACCCGCTGCATCGATCGATTTCATCCAGAGTGGATGACGGTCTGCGGCAACAATACTCACAACGCTGTCGGCGCTACCGTCGCGCATCAAGCTGATGGCGGCGTCGATATCCTCCGCGCACCTGAGCGGAGATGTCGGCTGAAGACACATAACCAAATCAGGCTTGTAGTTATCATGTTCCGCTAACCATTTCACCGCATGGATAATAGGCATCACACCAGACGTATCGTCGCGCGCGAACTCCGCGGGGCGGAGGAATGGTGTTTCCGCGCCACAGCCACGCGCGACCTCGGCGATTGCCTCGTCATCCGTTGATACAATAATTCGTCCAAGTGAGGCGGCGGCGCGCGCCGCGTCGATGGTCCATGCTATCATTGGCCGGCCGCCCACCGGTGCGACGTTCTTGCCAGGGACTCCCTTCGACCCTCCGCGCGCCGGAATAACGGCCACAGTTTCCAAACTAGTTGCCAAAGGGCTACGCAGTGGCGAGATCTCCGTGCGGTACGATCAGAGACGCCACGTGTGGAGGAATCTCCATATCACTCCAGTAATAGTTCGTGAGCGCATATCTTTCGCCTGTCTCGATCGGTTTGCCACGGTGAATCCCACGCGTGTCCATCACGACCAGCGTGCCCGCCTTGCCCAAAACCGTCATCAGGCGCTCAGGTGCCTTGCGAATTACGGCGTCGACCTCCGCATCTTCGAATCGGTTCTGATTAAAGTCGAACCCTTCCACGACCTGGTCCTTGATCACCTGGGAGGACTTATGACTGCTCGTGAAATACTGGAACGGGCCGTGCTGCGCGTCGACATCGGACAGATACACGAGTGCCTTTATTTGGCGAGCGTCCGCGCGATCCCGGTGCCACCCACCACCTGATCCGAGATTATTCACCTTGTAGGCGATCTTGGCAGCGAGCGTGAAACCGCGGATCGTCTCACTGCGCTCGTATGCCTGCACTATACGAGTGATGAAGGGATCCCGGTAAAACGGCTGGATCACAGGTGATACGCGATCGGCGCCGAAGATGCGGTAGTCAGCGCCAGCAGCATCTTTCCAGATATGATCCGCATATGTATCGAGAAGGCTATCGATTGTCGCTATGGCCGTAGCACACTGATTGGCGGACCAGAAGTCGTTGACGATGTATATCCCGGTATCAGCCAGCGCGGCGAGAACTTTCTCGTCGGAAACCTCCACGCTCGGAAGATGACCGCGTTTGAGATCTCTGAGACTGTTTACAGCTTCCTGCTTGATCGTTCGGGCTGTGTTGCCGATTTTTGAAAGCATAACCTTTCTCCTCGAAGAACTAGATGCCTGCAGAGGCCTAGAGGTGATTCCCTTACAACTGCGCTGCGTTCAGTAGTTGCTAAGCGGCTGTTCTTGGCGTCCGAGACCTTGCGCGAGCCCGCCGCGCAGTTCCCAAGGAAGCCGCTACTCGACGTCGCATGGCCGTCCAGATCGGCGTGGGAAGCGGGAGCCCAAGATAGCTAGCGATCATTTCACGTAACAGGAAGCTGTCCCCGAGAAGCACCTCCCGTTCCGACCTCAAGTGCGGGAACAGGTGGTCCAACGCCTCTAAATATATTACGCGTGAAGCACTGTCTCCCCCAGTTCCCGCGAGAGACGCCAGCATGAGAATGGCCAGAACACGCGCATGCGAGGGGCTGAGTCCCTCGGTTGCACTGTTCAGCGCTGTCCAGGCGGCCGGGTTATCGCCCGAAGCGAACTGCAGCGCCCCGACGAGATAGGCTGTTACCGCGGGAGCCACCGCCTGCTCGCGCATGTCGCTCACCGCAGAAAGCTTGCCCTCGCGGGTGGTTGCACCGAAGAAATCCGACAGTGCGGCCAAATACTTCTGCTCGGCGTCGCTAAGCGTTCCAGAAACACAGCCAGTGCAGAGCGCGATCACATCGTCGTGGACACCGAGCTGGATCACCCGACCGAGGCCGTCGAGATATCGCTTAGGCGAAGGCTGACATGCCGGGCCATCGCCCTCGGTGTGCGGCGTCCGCTTAGCCAAGACGGCCTCATATGGGGTTGTAGCAAAAAAGTAATGGTAGGGGAACTTTCGAACTGGAAGGAAGCTGACCAACTCAAATTGTTCGAATGGATAGTCGCTCGGTCCCGTTACCCCGGATTTTGCGTGAGAGTTGAGGCTGTAGAACAGGCCTTCCTTCGTCAGGTGATCCGCGGCGAAGGCGAAGTATGCTTGCACACTTTCAAGGGTCATCTCCTGCAAACTGTACGAATTGATAACGAGATCGAATTCGCCAGTGAGCGCTGGCAAGAGAGGCGGAGGTAGAAAGTTGAGGCCTGTCGGGCCGATGCGGCTGTCCATAGAATCGAGAAACGTCGCCTCGAGATCTGGAAACTGAGCCGGCAGGTAGAACGAGCTAAGAAACAAGTTCTCAGGAAGGTCGACGATTGTGTAGCTCCGCACATTGAGCCGGCGTAGCAACATGGATGCAACCAGCCCGTAACCCGCTCCGATCTCCAGCACCCGCAAAGGACTGCCTCCGAGTCCACGCTGCTCGCACCATTGAATGATACGCTGTGCTGTGAACGCGTTGATGATCCCGCTCGCACTGAAGGTGCCTTCCGGAAATGCGAAGCAAAGAGGCGCGCCAAGAGCCGGCTCGTCGACTCTCTCGAGATAGCCAGGCGGGAGCGATTGGGTGAAAACCCAATGAGCCGCAGTTGCCTCGGCGCGTTTCAGCTCCGTGTCTGCCGGCGCCGAGTCGCCAACGGGATAGGTCGCACCGCGCCGCATTGTGAGAATCGCGTTGAAGTCGGGATAATTCTGGCGCGACGTGTCATGCCGAAGAATGTCCGACCAGAATGCAGAAACGTCGCCTTTGGCTGCTGTGAGACCTCTTGCGTTAAGCCTGTCGATGTATTGCACGCATCGCGCGTGAACCGCCGCAAGCCACGACGTCGACATCGTCACTTTATCTACATTATGCTCAGCCATTCAACGCTCTAGCGATCCTCACCATCACTCAGACACTTTTTGTACGACGGTGATAACGAACCAGTTCTCACGCCAAGCTCCGAAATGGTCGACCGGACACGTATCGTTGTGGTCACCCAATCCCTGCCAGTTATTACGTCGGCCAGTTGTGTCGTATCCAGAACTGAGTGTCCTGATCGGCCCTGCATCGGCGAAGAGCGCTGGAAGACAGGTATGCGTGTACCGGAAGTAGTCCCCCGGGACCTCGTGGTACCTCAAGGAGAACGGAGCAACAGTTATGCATATTCCGCCTGGCCGGAGCATCGCAAGCAGGTTTTTCGCAGCGATCCAGGGACGGCGGAGATGCTCGAATACGTTATTGCTGTAGATCACGTCGAAGAAGTCATGGAATTGCGAATACGTATCCGAGAAACGTTGGTCGCAAACATCCCCACTTAACATCCGTGGATTGTCGCCGGGGGCCAAATCGACGCCGTAATAGGTATATTTTTCGGCGAACCGAGCACGATTCTCTTCGTACAACCTCTTGTCGAAGCGCAAATTGTCAGTGATGCCGAACAAGTAGGTTAACTCTCCGTCGCCTCCCCCTACGTCCAGAAATTTGAGGTTGTCGCCGGGCATACCAAATATGTACTCCCTGGCCAAGGCTTCCTTACGCAATGATGTATCGTAGCCGACGTTTGTCTGTCCGAGCGCGTTCGGCACGAGTTCGTGGTCAACGATAATCCGCGTGCGTCGAAGGCCGGCGGCGTAAGTCCGGAACTTCGAGAACGTTGAGCGCAGTCTGGTCATCGAAGGGCCTCCGGGGCGACTGTAAGTAAACAAACGGTAGCCGATTCATGACCTCTCCACGCGAGTCTCCAAGCGCTCTTGTTCATCGGCGGAATGCAATGCGGGCTAGAGACCGGACGCGTTTTCCCCACTGAACAGACGCCTTGTCATCCGGCGCTCCGGGGCCGAAGATGGAGTCTTCATCGTACGGGTCGACTTTGTCGACGTTCGCAAACCAGCGAAAGAAGAGCCTGCGATCGTTCATCACCTGCAGGCTGCGTTTCCTGCCGTGCCCAGCCAGCCTGAGATGAAGGTCGTCGAGCAGCCATTCGCCTTCGACCTTTTTGCCAGCGAGGTGCAACTGGTCAGAGATCGCTTCCATCAGAGTCGTGCGATTGGAGACATCGGAAAAAATCCGGTGGGCAAGCGCCGTGTCAACAGTGAACCTATCGTAATTGGACAGAGCATCGTTGAGTTGCGAAGCCCCCTTTTCAGCGTCGTCATCAATGCAAACGCAGTTTGACGCAGTAAGGTAGCCGCCCATTCCCGATCGTAGCGCAGGTGACACCATACACGGAGTTCCCAACATCAATGCTTCGGCAATGACGCGAGGGGTTCCCTCCGAGTGCGACGTGAGAAGCATGAATTTCGATCGTGCGAGTAAGTTTTGCAGAACGTCCTGCGCAATCGGGAATCTCCCAAATGACTCCACAGATGAGCTGATGAACGAAATCTGTCGGAGCTCCGTCGCGCTGAACAACGACATTGGAAGCTGGTAGAACCGACGATCAAGATTCTCTGTTTCGTAGGTTCGCTCGCCGTCACCGAACTTACGGTAGTCCGGCACGACAAAGATCACTCTTAACGTTGGGTTCGTCACGAGGGCTTGCTTGATGAGATGCAGCGACTCGACGATCCTTTTGATCCTTGACGGTCGGGAAATAATGCAGATATCCCACCGGCGGTCCTCTCTCGACACTATTTCATTGGCCGCTGGCAGAAAATTCACGCAATTGAGCCCAACTATCCGCTGCTTCGGGACACCATTCAGAAACGATGCGTTGACATCTGGCCACATGAGAAACGACTGCCACGGCTCGAGTGGCCACCGCTCCAGATGAGAGCAGTCGCCTTGAACGTGAATGCCAAATATCCAGCGTCCTGATTCCGCTGCGGTCGACAGAAATTTGCGTGCGTCATCCGACTTACCGATTACGCCGTAAAACAGCTCGTTGTGCGTGAACGTCACCACAGCCGGGCTCTCATCGGTGCCCCGTTTAAGCAGACATGGCATTGGCTATAAATTCCTCAAGGACTTGAGCCTTCCAGCGATGCGCTCCCGCCAGGATCCCGAGATGAAAAGCGGTTCTGGAGCTGGTGCGGGCATTTGTTCGACAATCGTCGCCATCACCGACACACCGGCGACGTCGCTGATGTATAGGCCCTCGCAATTGCTTGTGAACGCTGCATACGTTGCTTCATGCGCCTGGAGATCGACGGACGGGTAACAGTCCAACATCGCCCGCTTCCGTTCAGCGTCGGTACAAAACTGAAAATACTCTTCGGGACATTCAATATCAGCGTACCCGCGCATGACCAATCGACGTAAGACTGGTATTGCGAAAGAACACTTGGAGCGATTTGTCAGGTGAAAGGAGCCGGCGCGCCGAAAGCGGTCTTCGACAGGTGTGTGAGCAAAATACGGAATGGGTAAGCACGAAAAATAGCCGAACGGAACGTTATTAGCCCGCGTCCACGCTCGGAGTTCAGCGTATGCCTGACGATGATGCGGATTCAGGTGCTCATCACCGTATGGAGGATGCGTGATCAGCAAATCAACGTCCGCAACCGATAGCCCAAGCTTGTCGAGACCTTCAACCACAGTCAGATCCACGGCCGGCAATGGATTCGGTGCCGGCCGGAGTGGATAACCGAGTACAATGCCCGCATGATAGCCGGCGGTGCGCATCGCGGCCGCGAACTCCGCGGGTCGCGGAGATGCAGGGTCGTTGCCGGAAACGCAGATGACGTAGGTTCGCACCAAATCAAACCGCGGAAGCTCGCAGAGGATTCCTCCGACCCAGAGTGCCTCGTCATCTGGGTGGCACACGACGAACACCACGTTTCGGCAGACGCGGGACGGAACTGTCATATCACATAACCGCCCCGCGCTCGGTGATACAGATCCAGATGGCTCTCGAACCAAGCTATCGTGCGTGCCAGCCCTTCCTCAAGCGGGACTTTGGGCTCCCAACCAAAAGCGGATTTTGCCAATGCGTTTTCAGAGCGCAGTTGTCGGACCTCACTCTTACCGGGCCGAATGCGCCGTTCGTCGGAGACAATGTCCAATGGACGGCCGGTGATGCGCGCAATGGTCGCTGCAACCTCGCCGATCGTAACTTCCGTGTTCGTTCCAAGATTCACTGTAAGACCTGCAACATCAGCGGCTTCCGCAGCGCGGATGAATCCTGCAACGGTATCATCGACGTAGGTGAAATCCCTCGTCGTAGTGAGCGTGCCAAGCGTCACCGTCGAACCAGCGAGTATCTGCGCGATGATATTGGGGATCACGGCGCGGGCTGACTGACGAGGTCCGTACGTATTGAATGGGCGTACGGTCACCGCCGGCAAATCGAAGGTTCGCCAGTAGCTCTCGACAAGCTTGTCCGCGGCGATCTTGCTTGCAGAATACGGAGACTGCCCCTGTAGAGGATGGGACTCGTCGATCGGGACGTACTGTGCCGTCCCGTACACCTCGCTCGTGGAAGTGTGCACGAGGCGCCGAACGTCGGCCGCGCGGCACGCGTTAAGCACATTCAGCGTTCCGCTAATATTGACTGCTGCGACCTCTGACGGATTGACATAGGAGTACGGAATGCTGATAACGGCCCCGAGATGGAAAACGCACTCCTGGCCGTGCACGGCTCGGAGGATCGAGTCGGCGTCGCGTAGGTCACCCTGCATGACGTCGACTTGACGCAGCACGTCGGAGGGCAGATCGTGAAGCCACCCGTACGTGCCGAGGCTGTTGTATCGCACGAGGGCGCGCACGACCGCACCTTGTCCGACGAGTGCCGCAACAAGGTGACTACCAATGAAGCCGCCCGCGCCTGTTACGAGGACAGGGCGGCCGCTCCAATCAAATTGAGTCGCTGGCATTCGTTGTCGGTGTTGGCAAGTAGTGGGCACGATCCGTTTCGAAGATATCGACCGCCTTCGCGTAATCTTCCGGGCGACCTATATCAAGCCAGTCATACTCCCCGCGATATCCCACTACGGAGTGGCCGTGATCCTTGAGGCGGAGTATCAGATCCGGGAGATCCAGCCGCGCGCCACGAACGATGAATCCGAGAACATCTGGGCTGAAAATATATATGCCCATGCTCACCAGATAATCCAGGGCTGGCTTCTCCACGTAGCTGGAAACCACACCCGCCGCATCGAGCTCGATGACGCCGAGATCCACCTGCATTCGCTTCTGCGCGAGGCCGATGGTTGCGATCCCAGGATGGCGGTCATGAAACTCCAGCATATCCGCATAGTCGAGCGTGGTAAGCACATCACCATTCATAACAAGAAACGGCTCGCTGATACCACCTACCAGTGCAATAGGGCCCGCGGTCCCTAACGGCTCAGTCTCGTAGGAGTACGTGATGTGTACGTCCCATTTGACACCGTCGCCGAAATAGGCCTCTAGAAGACTGCCTAAATATCCCACACACATCACGATATCGGTGATACCGCGTGAACGCAGTTGCCGTACTACAACTTCCAGGATGGGCATATCGCCCACAGGCAATAGCGGTTTGGGTAGTATCGTTGTGTACGGAGCTAGCCGCTTACCCATGCCTCCCGCCAGTATTATCGCTTTCATTGGTTGTGATTACGCCAGTAATTGAGAGTGTCCTCGAGCGACTGCGACAGTGGAATCTGCGGCGTCCACCCCGACGCCGCGTGAAGCTTGAGATAGGAACCGCACTGGGTGCGTACATCGGGATATCCGATCGGCTGAGGAACGTCCACTGCAACACTCATCGATACAGTGGCATGAGCTAATAAACCCTCCACAACGACGCTTAACGGTGTGGCAACGCCTGAGCAAATATTGTAAGCCTCCCCTCCGGCGCCAAGAGCCGCAATCGCGATTAGACCAACAGCTACGTCTCGCACATCGACAAAATCCCTTGCGGTATCGAGTCCTCTCACATGGACCACCGGCTGCCCACGCCCTTTCTCGGCGAACGCGACCTGTTGCGCCACGGCCGAACAAAAGAACGCAGCACTCTGTGAAGGACCCACGATATTGAAAGGGCGTGCGCGCATGATTGGAACAGCATCCCTGCGGAACACCTGAAATGCCATGAGATCCACCGCGGCTTTGCTTACGCCATATGCTGTCACTGGCTTGAGCAGCGACAATTCGGTCACCGGCCTCTGGTCTGACGAATCACCGTAGATCGCGCTCGATCCTACAATCACGATCCGGACTGTCCGGTGAGATGCACGAACCGCCTCAAGCAATGCCGCCGAGCCAAGAATATTGCTCTCGTACAACTCCAGGTCAGCCGATGCCCCGGAGGCAGCTGCCAGGTGGAAAATCCAATCGATGCGGCCATCGGCGATGAGGCGCGAAACCGCCGCCGTGTCTCGCAGTTCACCAGTGATTACGCGCGTCGCCACCGCAGCGTGACCAGGGCGTGGCAGCACATGATCAAATCCGATGACATCATGCCCGGCTGAGTTAAGCGCGGAGATGAGATGGCCGCCGACAAAACCGGACGCTCCAGTAACTAATGCATTCGCCACGTGCTACGGAGTTAACGCGGCAGCGCGAGAAAATGGCACACGCTCACGCCGATGCGCGAAGCACATCACTACACTATTGTTTGGTACGACCTGTGGTTCGATCGCCGTGCCGTTTGCCGTTAGCGGTAATTTGTCGGCAAATGCAATGGACCACCTGGACGCACTGCGCAGATATATTGCGTCCTCACTCATAAGCCGCCAACCAAAGTGGTTTCCCAACAGGCGCTGTACTAGTGCCAGGAAACGGTGTCGACTAGTGAGGTTCGTTGGCCTCGTCCGCACTCCGAGTGTGATGACGTCGAAGCCATTTTGGCGATACAAGTCACGGAAGACGCGTGGTTGCATGGCGTAGTAGCCGCGCCCGAAGTACCCCGTAAGAGCAGCCACATGCATGACGCATCCGTCATCGGCCAACATGTCGAGAACGTTGCGCCAGACTGCTGCCACATCGAAGCACCAGAACATTGTACCAGCATCAATAATCCAATCATACCGACCGAGGAGTTCGCTAGCCAACGGAAGCTGTAGATCAACGCGGTGCGTTGGCGAACCGGCGATATCCAGCGTCTCAGCGCATGCAAACCCTAATGCTTGCCCGAAGGTTGCAATGGACGCCTTCGTGCCCTTCTCCGTATCGTTTTGATGCTCGCACGGAAACCATCGATGGAGCGTCTCATTGTCAAAGTGGAACTCGCACTCCCCAAGGATTCCGAGGCGGGTGCCACCGGGAAATTTCAAGCGTAGCTCGCGTAGGACCGGAAGGTCCGCGGTTTCAAGTGCCAAGGGGCGCCTCGCGCGGCCTCGGGCTCGCGGTCGCTTGCGGGCTCATCTCATCCCGCAATCTTGCCTGAGATTGATCGCTGTCGATTCGAAGCTCTTCCCACTCGAGCTCCTGAAACAGTACGCCGGGTCGTTCCGCGCGGGCACTGTGGTGTGTCAGATCCCGCGTCGTGTTCACAATGCTGAACGTAATCGACGCGTTTGGATCAGTGATGTTGTCCTGCCCATACCCCATCAAGAGCGCGGCATTATACACGCCTTCTTTGAACATTGCTGTCGGCAGTTGGACTCGGGCGCTATAAAGCCCATCCGGCCGAAATTCCCGACGCGCTTCAATCAAGTCGCAGTCGTATGAATAGAGCAGTGGCATTCCGTCTTTGGAAAGCAAAAGTGCCACCACAAGTCCACGCAGATCACGATTCACGACGTACTCGACGACCAGGAACGCGTGGCGTCCCATCTCGACCTCCGATACCGGTTCCCCATGCTTGTCGGCGAGCGTGGCGCGCAGAATCTGGGCAGGGCACGTTGGATCCCGCGTTGTAACGAATTCGGCCCCCATCTCACCGTTCCCCGCCGATGTATACGCCGAGATCGCCGCGCTAACAGTCGAATCGCATATTACTGCGCCGCGACTCAGGACGATCCCTCGCGAACACAGTGTCTGGACGGCGCCCATGTTGTGACTGACGAATAACACTGTGCGACCATCTTTTGTCGCCACTTCACCCATCTTGCCGAGGCATTTCTTTTGAAACTGCGCATCACCGACGGCTAACACTTCATCCACTACCAGGATTTCGGGCTCAAGATGCGCAGCCACTGCAAACGCCAGCCGAACGTACATCCCCGATGAATACCGCTTCACCGGCGTATCGAGAAACTCTTCAACCTCCGCAAACGCGACGATTTCGTCAAACTTCGCTCGAATCTCGGCCTTTCCCATACCGAGTATTGCGCCATTTAGAAAAACGTTTTCCCGACCCGTAAGCTCAGGATGGAATCCAGTCCCCACCTCAAGCAGACTGGCGATACGGCCCCGAATCGTAATGCGACCGCGTGTCGGTTCCGTGATCTGAGTGAGCACCTTTAGTAGCGTAGACTTGCCCGCACCGTTACGGCCAATAATGCCGAGCACCTCTCCAGGCTCAACCGCGAACGATACGTCGCTGAGTGCCCAAAAGTCGCGCACCTTGCTCTTTGCAGCGACCGATTGCGATCGAGTTAGAGCATGGCGGAGAGAAGCCAGTTGATAGGTGATGGCATCTCTGAACGTTGCGTGACGGTCCACGGCTTTCCCCAGCAAGTAGCGCTTGCTGACGTTCTCGACAGTAATCACAGACATCCGTCGTCCCTCGTCCGACGGCGCTGAGCGCGACTGGTCCGTCCCCGAGCGCAGCTGCAGCTATACGACATCTGCAAACTCGCGCTCGGTTCGGCGAAAAATCATAAGACCGTACCAGAGAAGCACAAACGATACGGCTGTAGAGAGAAGGAATCCGGGAAGGTATAGATCGCCAGGACGCCCAAGCAGGCACCACCGAAACGCATCGATCACTCCGACGGCAGGATTGATAGAATAGAGCAGCCGCCATTTGGCAGGGATCACATCGCTGCCGAACCCAACGGGAGAGATGTAAACGCCGAATTGAACGATAAATGGCACTACATATCGGAAATCACGATATTTGACATTCAGCGCGCAGAACAGTAAACCGCAGCCTGCTGTGGCGACCACAGCGAGCACAGCCGCAAGCGGTAGCAACACCATATGCCACGGCGGCATGAAGCGATACACTCCCATTACGCACAGCAAAATCACAAACGAAATGAGGAGATCTACGAAGCTTGTGATTAGCGCACTGGCAGGGATTACCAGCCGTGGAAAATAGACCTTCGTGAGGAGATTGGTGTTCGACGTCAAGCTAGCACTCATCTCCGTCAGTGCCGTGGACATGAAATTCCAAGGAAGCAGCCCAGCATATACCAGGAGAGCGTAAGGCACGCCCGCATGTGGAAGCTTTGCTATCCGTCCGAATACAATCGTAAATACGATCATCGTCAGCAACGGCCGGATAACGCTCCAAGACACCCCAAGGACTGTCTGCTTGTAGCGAACAAGGATGTCGCGCCAGCTCAGAAAATAGAAGAGCTCTCGATAGCGCCAAAGGTCGCGCCAATACCGACGGTGCGCACGGCCCGGCTCGATGATCAACTCGAAATCTGTTGCTATACTCACCTCGAATATGCCCCGTAACAGCTGCTCACGCGAAGAACAGCAGGCGCGGTGCACTACGATCCACTCTGGTGGAGCACCGCCTCACTGAGTTGGACGGAAGTGCGTTTGTTCCTGTCAAAAAGATGCGACCTTTGGTTGTATGATGCGGGTTGACGCCCGGGACTTATGGGTCGGCCTTCGCTGCTAAGATACAGCCTTTAAAGTTAAGGGCCGTTCCGGCACCCCTCTAGGGCTACGCGTCAGCTCGGTGACCGCCAGATGTTATGTACCACCGGTAAGTCTCCCTTATTCCGTCGGCAAGGTCGATTTCGGGCGTCCAACCTATCCCCCGCATTTTTGTCGAGTCAAGGAGCTTCCGAGGGGTACCATCTGGCATGCTCCGGTCCCAATCGACACCACCATCATATTCCACCGTGGCCGCCACTAAGTGTGCCAAGCCTGAGATTGTGATGTCGCTTCCCGTCCCGACATTAAAAAGCCCGGTAACATTGGCACTCAGAGCGTGTAGGGCCGCCGATGCTAGATCGTCGACGTGCATGAACTCGCGTCTCACAGCCCCGCTTCCCCACAGCTGTACAGCAGAATCCTCGCCCCTCGTCCGCCGTATCTTCGCCTCGTGGAACTTCCGAATCATTGCCGGCAGAACGTGGCTCCCAGCCAGATCGAAATTATCCCCAGGTCCATAAAGGTTAGTCGGCATGAGCGAGATCCAGCGTCGTCCGTACTGCGAATTTGCTGCATCCACGAGCTTGACACCAGCGATCTTGGCAATCGCGTACGGCTCGTTCGTAGGCTCGAGCGGGCCCGTCAGCAGGTAATCTTCGCGGATCGGCTGCGGTGCAAGCTTCGGATAGATGCACGAGCTGCCGAAAAAGACGAGACGCTCCACGTCCGAGTCCAGCGCAGAGCCAAGAACGTTGGCTTCGATTTGCAGATTCTCAAAGAGAAAATCCCAGCGGTACGTATCATTTGCGAGGATCCCGCCCACCTTCGCAGCAGCCATGAACACGGCCGAAGGGCGCTCCTTCTGAAAAAAAGCCCGCACCGCCTCCTGATCTCTGAGATCAAGCTCATCGCGTGTGCGCACCAACGGTGGCTCCATCCCCGCCCGCGCCATTGCCCTGACAATCGCCGACCCCACCAGTCCTCGGTGGCCAGCCACGTAGACTGGGCCATTAGCCATTACTTACTCGACTGCAGTGACGAGAGCGGCGAGCGACGGATCGAGCGTGAATGGATTGCCCGATCGCAACGCCGAGAGATCACCGTCTACCATCATGGCTACGAGTTCCTGAAATCCAACGCGCGGTTCCCAGCCAAGCACAGCCTTCGCTTTCGTAGCATCGCCCAGCAGAAGATCCACCTCTGTTGGCCGGAAGTAACGTTCATCAACGGAGATCAATACTTGACCCGTGGCTGAATCGACGCCGACCTCTGCCACGCCGTGCCCGCGGAATTCCAGAGCGATCCCGACACGTGCAAATGCGTGCTCGCAGAATTCCCGGACGGTGTGTATCTCGCCTGTGGCAAGCACGTAGTCGTCCGGGGACGCTGCCTGCACGATGCGCCACATCCCTTCGACGTAGTCACCAGCGAAACCCCAGTCGCGCTGCGCACTGAGATTGCCGAGGTAAAGTCTGTCCTGCACGCCATCGCGTATACGAGCCGCTGCCATCGTGATCTTGCGCGTGACGAATGTCTCACCGCGAACCGGTGACTCATGATTGAACAGGATGCCGTTCGATGCATGCAAGCCATACGCTTCGCGATAGTTAACTGTGATCCAGTACGCGTATAGTTTTGCGACGCCATACGGCGAGCGCGGATAGAACGGCGTCGTCTCGGACTGCGGTACCGCCTGCACCTTACCGTACAATTCCGAAGTCGATGCCTGGTAGAATCGCACACGCTGGCCCATCCGAAGAATGCGAATCGCCTCGAGCAGCCGCAGCGTGCCCAGCGCATCCGAATTCGCGGTGTACTCCGGAGTTTCAAACGACACCTGCACGTGGCTCTGCGCGGCGAGGTTGTAGATTTCGTCCGGTTGCGTTTCCTGAACGATGCGGATCAGATTCGTCGCATCAGTGAGATCGCCGTAGTGCAGGTGAAAACGGGAATGGACGTCGTGCGGGTCGGAGTAGATGCTGTCCACACGCTGTGTGTTGAACAGCGAGGACCGGCGTTTAATGCCGTGGACCGTGTAGCCCTTGGACAGCAAAAGGCGAGCTAGGTAGGCGCCGTCCTGCCCCGTAACGCCGGTTATTAGCGCGGTTTTCATATCGTGGGGAATATCATTGCCGGGGAATGCTAGGTCAACGGAGCCCTGCAACTTATATTTGAAGGCTTACCTGCATTGTGCCAAACACGCAAAATCGCCTGCCCTTCCTCTCCCCTCCGCATCACCGTACACACAAGAACGGCGTGGGTGATATCGGCTCGATCGTCCTCGTGACGCAGACCTTTCCGCCGGATTCAGCGGCGGTCGGTCAGCACATGGCGGACCTCGCCGAAACCATGGCGAGGCGAGGACATCGCGTGCGAGTTCTAACTGCCGATCGTGGCTACGACGACTCGTCGGTGAAATATCCCCGCCGCGAAACTACGTCATTCGGCGTCGACGTGCGGAGACTCCGCTTTACCTCGTTCGGCAAGGCAAACCTGCTGAATCGCATCGCCGCCATGCTGTCATTCATCGGTCAGGCAGGCGCGACGTTGCTTTTTCAGCGCGATTTGGGAGGCGTCGTGTTTAGCACCTCGCCGCCCTTCGTCGGAGTTCTTGCGGCAATCGTCGGCCGTATACGAAGAGTTCCACTGGCATACTGGGCGATGGATTTGAATCCCGATCAGCTCGTTGCGTTAGGCATACTGCCGTCAGATGGTCCAGTCGCGCGTTGCCTGCGACGCCTGAACCGCTCGATCCTGCGTCGGACGGACGTCGTCATCACACTGGACGAGTTGATGGCACAGCGCCTCCGCCAACAGACCGGCGGCCCGATCAAAGTTGACATTATTCCGCCATGGTCACCGGACAAGGCGCTCGCACCGGTCCCTCGCAACGAGAATGCCTTCAGAATAAAGCATCACTTGGGCAATAAAACCGTCGTGATGTACAGCGGCAACCACACGCCGTCCAACCCATTGACAACGCTGCTCGACGCAGCAGTCGCATTACGCGATTGCGAAGTCCTTCACTTCGTCTTCGTCGGGAGTGGGACCGCAAAACAACAAGTCGAGCAGTACATCACGCGATATTCGCTTCACAACATCCTCACGCTTCCCTACCAGCCGAAAGCGACGTTGTCCGATTCGCTCAGCGCGGCGGATGTACATGTAGTCTCCCTGGGGACGCCGATGGCTGGAGTTATCCATCCCTGCAAGGTGTATGGCGCGATGGCAGTGGCGCGCCCGATACTTTACTTCGGACCGTCGCCATCGCACGTCACCGCGATACTCGATGAATGGCAGAACGGATGGGCGGTAGCCCATGGCGACGTGACGGGGGCGACCACTATCCTTCGACACATCGCCAGTCTTCCGCACCAGGCTCTCGCTACGGTTGGCGAGCGCGGACGGGCTGCTATGGACAGCAGGTTTGATCCAGCGAGACTGTGTGAGGCAGTGGCGGAAGCGATCGAGGACGCGCTCGTCGTCCGCTGGCCTTCCGCATAACGATGCGCGTGCTCGTTACCGGCGCAGCCGGATTTGTCGGACAGCACCTGTGCCGAGACCTTGTTGCAAGCAACATCGCTGTGCGCGGACTCGTTCGCGCGGAATCGAAAGTGCCTCTACTCGCTGGTGTCGAGCTGTGCTGCGGCGACATCACGGACGAGCGTACCATTCGGTCCGCGATGGACGGAACCGACGCAGTCGTGCATCTCGCCGCCCGCGTGCATGTAATGCGAGACAGAGCGGCGGAACCGCTTGCAGAGTTCCGGCGCGTCAACGCGCTTGGTACGCAAAGACTTGCGATCGCCGCGCGTGACGCCGGTGTCAGGGATATCGTTTTTGCCAGTTCCGTCAAGGCAGTCGGCGATGCATCCATATCGCCGTGGAACTCCTGCACGGCGCCGCACCCAACCGACGCTTACGGAATAAGCAAGCTCGAGGCTGAGCAATTCCTCCTTGCGATGCAGTCGCGCACGGACCCAAAGGTCACGGTCCTTCGCTTCCCCTTGCTCTACGGTCCCGGCATGAAAGGCAATATGCTGCGACTGTTCCGTATCGTCAGTCGTGGATGGCCGGTACCCGTCGGCTCAGTCGAGAACGCACGTAGCATGCTCTTCGTCGGCAATGCCGCAGCCGCGATCAAACACCTGATCGACGGCGACCGGGCACCGCGCTCAATGCACGCGGCGGCCGGCCCGTTCTTCGTCGCGGACGGCCCCGCTTTATCAACTGCTGCGCTCGCGACAGACATCGCAACGGCGCTGGGCGTCACGTCACGAACGGTACGAATCAATCAGAGACTCGTGCGGCTGCTCGGTCATATCGGCGATACGGTTACGGATGGTCGAATTAGCCCGGTACTCAGACGGCTGCTTGGTTCGCTCGAAGTAGACGAGAAGGAGTTCGAGCGCGCGTATTCGTTTCTGCCGCCGTTTACTAGAGAGCAGGGGCTGAAAATCACTGCCAGGTGGTTTTTGCAGGAATGACGTCCCACTCCGCTTACATCCCCATCGTTGGTCTTGCAGCAATTGGCGCTGTAGCCGTGCTCCTGACGTGGTTTGCAACCGGAATCGTTCGGTCCCACGCCATCCGACGCTCGATGTTCGATGTCCCCAACCAGCGTAGCTCGCACACGCTTCCTACACCTCGCGGCGGCGGCGCAGCAATCGTTGCGACTGTGCTCCTTTGCGTAGCCCTCGCCTGGGTGGCTGGTTGGATTGCGGCCAATGTCGCCATCGCCTTCCTCGGCGGCGGCGCACTCGTCGCATTCGTAGGCTGGCTCGACGATCGACATCACGTCAGCGCAGGCTGGCGCGCGATCGCACACCTCTGCGCCGCCGCCTGGGCGATCGCCTGGCTCGGAGGGATCGAAAACGTCCGGCTGGGACAGCTCGGAGTCATCGCCGGGCCAGTCGCCAGCGTCTTCGCCGTCATCGCCATAGCGTGGCTCATCAACCTCTACAATTTCATGGACGGCATCGACGGGATCGCAGCGGTCGAGGCGATTATCGTCGGTGCGGCCGGAGCTATCGTCCTGTTGCTCGGCGGCGCGACTGGTTTGGCGGTTGCGTCAGCCGCTGTTGCCGGTGCGAGCGCTGGATTCCTGATCTGGAACCGCATGCCGGCCCGGATATTCATGGGCGACGTCGGAAGTGGCTTTCTCGGATTCGCATTCGCCACCATTGCACTCGCCGCTCACAAAATCGCCGCCATCAGCGCCAATGTGTGGGTGATCCTGCTGCTCGTCTTCATCGTCGATGCAACCGCGACTCTGCTCCGACGAATCTTTCACGGCGAGCCCTGGCACGTCGCTCACCGGCTGCACGC
>Ga0134126_10001084_pt1 | contig 34460 bp, 62 predicted proteins | sample KB31752_FD_96881 | JGI IMG/M metagenome (GOLD analysis project Ga0134126, IMG submission 96881) | Terrestrial soil microbial communities with excess Nitrogen fertilizer from Kellogg Biological Station, Michigan, USA - KB3-175-2 | ecosystem: Environmental > Terrestrial > Soil > Unclassified ...
AATTTTACAATTCCAGTTAATACAACAGGATATTCCTATAACTCTGCGGGATTTGTTTATAACAAGAGCGATCAGGACGGTGATGTAACATATACTAGAATTTTTCTAGGTGCAGTAGCTCATATGCATCAATTACAAATTACTTTATCCGATACTCAATTGGCTGATCCAGTGAAAGGAACAGCTCAGTTTGAAATGCAAGGTCTTGTGTGGTGGACTAGAAAGATGGGGCGTATAAGGGGTTAAAAGGTTAACAGAATTGTATATCTAAAATAATTAATCGTAAAACTTGGAGTCATGTTTGAGCAGTCCAGCACCTCTAAACGCACAATCTAGTTTTCTTCCTCCTGAAATCGACTTTCCTGAAGATAATCAGGAATTCCGTGAAATACTTACTAATCGAAATAGACTGCTTGCTAACATTATTAATGTTAAAGAAAATTCAAACTATGAACGCAGAGAATTATTAAGCGCGCAGCAATGGTTTTCTCAAGTCGTTCAAGGTTATATCATCACGCAATATGGATTTCGTTTAAGCTTCGATTTGATAAGTTTGAATGGCGGACCAATTGGTCCAGGTGTAACGACGATTGCAGTTCCAACCGATCCTTTAGTTAACACTCCGACCGTTGTTAATTATACTCAATCTTTATTCCCAACTCATGGTTTTGGGGGTGCTACAATTGGCACAACATTTTATTTTATTAACGATCCTGATATATATGTGAGATATATTAATACGAGTACGACCGTGCAAGCGGTTGAGGTCCATAATAATACAGGATTAAACATTACTCAATTTTATTGGGTTTTTGAATACTTGAAAAAATGAGGTTTTATGGCTGGTTTTTCTGATTTTCTTTTTGGGAACGAATCTAAAATGAAAGGATTCAATCAAGACTCTTTGCAAACTCTTTTGCAAATGCTTCAAGGCGGAGGATTAGAAGGGAATTCATTATATGGAGGAGGATCTAACTTTCTTCAACAACTTTTTGGAAATGATCCACAATTTTGGCAGAATTTCGAACAACCATATCTAAATAACTTTAATGAAAGAATTGCTCCAGGAATTGCAGAAAGATTTGCAGGAATGGGAACGGGTGGAGGGGCATTAAGCTCAAGTGGCCTTCAGAATTCTTTAGCACAAGCGGGAAGAGGTCTTCAGAGTGATTTAGCAGCAATGAGAGGTAATATGCAAATGCAGGGATTACCTCAAGCTTTGCAATATGCTCAACAACCTGTATCTAATATGATGACAGCTGCAGGAATGGTTCCACAACAATATTATGAAAGACCTGGACAAGGTGGATTAGTTCAAGGCGGATTAAATTCATTAATGCAAGGATTTGGTAGGTCCTTTGGAGGAGGTTTCTGATGGTTCACGTTTCAACACCAAGACCAAGTTTAGGAGAAGCGTTAGGTAATGCTATTGGCGGATTAGGTGGGCAAATTGCTGGTCAAGAATATAATCGATCTAGAACAAGACAAGATATAGATAGACTTAGACAAAATTCTCAAAATGCTTCCCCACTCGATTTAGCGTTTAATCTTACTGAAGCTATGGCATTAAATCCAGCTATCGCAAGGGGCATAGGTCCTTTAGCACAAACATTATTGCCGATGATGAGAGCAAATAAAATGTTTCCTGAAGGTGGGCAATCAGGAATGCAAAATCAACCTCCAGGACAAATAAGCCAAGGAATGGACCTATCAACAGGCGCTCAAAATGCTCCAGGTCAAGCACAAAATCAACCAATTCAAGGCGAAGCAAATCCTCAGCCACCTACTACTTCAGGTGTTTTACCAAGGATAATGCCTGCAGAAGAAATCCAGGCCCTTTCAGAAAGAGCAGCTAGAGAAATGGGTGATCCAAATGCTGCAATTACATATCAAAACTATTACAACAACCAAAATCAAATCGCTCAACAGGCGAGACAGGCAGCAGAACAAAAGGCAGCTTCGCTAGGTGTTACTCCTGATGAAATACCTGAATTCTTGCAAGTTGGACAACAATTTGGATATGAAAAAGATCTCGATAAATGGGCTTTGAAAACACAACAAGCTTGGGATACCTATAAGAATGCGAAGACAAAATTAGATAATGCTGATATTCCTGGATGGTTTAGAGGTTTAAGAGAAGGACCAAAAGCAAGAGAAACCTCTTTAAAAAGACTTGAAGGAACTGTTCAAGATCTAGTTAAATCAGGATTCGAAAATCAAACAAGAAATAAACTTGCTTCTGAAGGATTAAGTCCAACAGAAATTGAAGGTTTAATTTTCCCAATGGGAACTCAAATACAAAAGGCGTTAGATAAATTTCCAAAAGGAACATTTCCAAAAGAAGAACCGGCCGGAAAAGAAGGCTATCTTAATACAAAACAGCCAACTTTTATAAGTTATGAAGAAGCCCTCGAAAAAGCTCCAAAAGAAATGGAAGTAATGCAAAATAGATTGTCTAATTTCTTTAAAAATAACGTTAATCCAGATACATCCTTGTTAGTTTTAAGACATCAATTATGGAATGATAAGGATTATGATTGGAGACAAATAGGACCAGCTGTAAGAGATGCGGTTCAAAAAGGTCTTAAATTATCTCCAAAACAACAAACAGAACTCACAGAACTAGAAACACAACCACCTAGACAATCAATCGCTGATGTATTTAAAGGGTATGGGAGATGGATAGATTTAATTAGAGGTAATAAATGAATCCTATTGCTCAGGGTATGGCACTTGGATATACCGGAAATCAATTATTATCTTTTCTCACTAAAATGATTCCGTCAATTGCTCCAAGAGTTGAAAAAGCAATAAGTCAGGGTCATTCCATTGAAAGCATAATTAATTTCATTGGAAAAACAATGGAATCTGATTCATTTCCAAAGAATATGACCCAACAACAAATTCATGGTAAAAATACCAAAAAACAAGATGAGTTGACTAAGGGTATTCTGAAGATAGGCTCTTCGTTAGTTTTAGGAGGCCTAGGAGCAAAAGCATTGTCACGAGCGTTACCACAGTCCATCCAATCACTAATCCCTGGTCTTGAGAAGGAAGTCTTGACAGAAGAGAGCAAATCTCAATTGCTCCATGACCAACAAGCCATAAAGGGGCCATCATTAGGGAATACAATATCATCAAACCAAACGCAACAACTGCCTTCTTCATCTCCAAATCCTCCAGTTTCAGCGATTATAACACAAAATGCCCCTACAATTCAACCTGAAGTAAAAACTATACAATTACCTGAAACTTTACAGAAACAAGCATCAGCTCTTTTAGAAGCAGGAAATACTCCAGAGCAAATTGAAGCAGTTATAAAATCTACTCAATCAAAAATAGTCAATGAATATGAAAAAGCAACAAATACACCTATTAGAACAGCAATCGAAGATTTTATTAAAAAAGTACCTATTAAAGAAATACAGGAACAACCTTCAATTTCACAGAAGCCTGCAATACAGAAACCAACCAGTTCTGAAGTATTGCGTCCAGTAGAAGAAAAACCAAAAATAGAAGAAAGAAAAACAGTAGCTCTTCCTAACGGAGATATAGGCGAAATCACGAATATTCGCCAAGATATTGCCACCGTTAATGCGAATGGAAAGGAATATCGAAGAAAAGTCGATGAATTAATCGAATCTCCATTACCACACAAAGAACTTTCCGACTTGTACAATGATCTTGTCAAAGGAATAGAAAAAGAAACAGGTCAGCAAGTTTCTAGAGCTGTCAATTATGTAGGATTTAATCCTGAAGAAAAATCTCTTGTTGTTCATTATGCTACTCCTGGAGCTGATACATATGTATTTAATGACTTGAGTGAAAATAGAGTTAAACAACTTATGGGATTAGAGCAATTAAGAAGAGGAAGCGGGGAAAATTATATAGGAGCTTTCGAGCAAGGATCTAAATCTGTATTGGGGAGTAAATTACATGATTTGGTCAAAGAGTTAGAAAAAGAACGTGGCGGAAAAGGGAAGGCTCACGAATTTACGTACAAGACATTATACGATGCTTTAGAGCCTGGAAAGAAAGCAGCACATGAAAGACATAAAGAAAAACAAGTTGAAGCATCTCGATTGAAGAAAGAAGAAAAAAATAAGGAAAAGAAAAATGTCAAAAAAAGAAAAGCCCAAAAGCCAAGACTTGATTAAACTTCTTTTTTTATTAAAGAATATGGGAAAAAAATCACCTAATAAAAAGTAAACAATTTGTTACAAATGTCATATTTCCACAATTAAAGTAAATATGAGTCTAACATTAGAAAGATGTGTTAGATTTTTTGAAAAATTCACACCAATTGATTTTTGTACACTTTTCATATGTTAAATAAAATTTATATTTGATATGGTGACGTTACGAGCATATCAATAGGTATGGCCGAAACTGAAATAAACCTATCTCTATCAGAGTGAGGTATCTATGAGCGGTAAATCGCCTCTTGGCAATTCCAAAGAATCAGGTTCTTATGAAGGAACAATCGCACAATTTCCTATTTCTGGATTTGATGTAATCAAAGCAAAAACTGATCCTGGAACAAATAAAAAGTTTCCAGTGACTTCAATTTGGGTTAATACCTTAGCAGGAACTGTTTGGATTCAAGTTCAACCAGGTGTTTGGATTGCATTAGGAAGCGGTTCAGGAAACGTTTTAAGTGTAATAGGAACGGCAAACCAAATTGCATCAGCTCCTACAACTGGTAATGTCATTCTTTCTTTGCCTCTTGCAATTATAGCTCCGGGTTCATTAACTACCACTACAACGCTTACAGGCGGAACAGGTATTACGGCAACTACGGGCAATATTACCGCTTCAGCAGGTAACGTTTCAGCTTCTGGCTCTGTAACAGGGGGAACTGGTGTTACGGCTACAACTGGAAATGTCACAGCAACAGCAGGCGCTGTAAATGCTGGAACATCTATGACAGCGACACTTGGAAATATTACAGCTACAAATGGTAATTTAGTTTTGAATGGAGCTGGAAATAAATTAGTGATTCATGCTAGCACTGCCGCTTCCGATTCAGTAGGAACATCAGCAGCATTAGATGGTGCATCTCCTTCTCAATTAGTAGTTTCGACAACCGCAGTATCAGCAGCTTCTAAAATATTCTTGACAATTAATACCCCTGCTGGAACTCCTGGATTCCTTTCTGTAGGTACAATTGTTCCGGGTGTAAGCTTTCAAATTAAATCATCTGCAAATGGTGATACTTCTACAGTTAATTATTTAATCATTAATTAATGAGGAAAAATGGCTAAAGAATCAAAAAAAGCGCAAAAAAAAATTCATAAAGTGATGAGTGAATTTAAAGAAAATAAACTTCATAGCGGTTCTAAGAAAGGGCCTGAAGTTTCGTCAAGACGCCAAGCTCAAGCTATAGCAATGTCAGAAGCAGGTTTATCGAAGAAAAAACACTGAAACAAGCGCAAGCAATTGATATAATATCTTCTAAAAAGAGGGTATATGTCAAAAATTAAACAAGGTATAAATGTTATTTGTCAAGCGTGTAAGAATGAATTCTATGTTGCTAAGTATAGAAGCGAAACTGCTAGATTTTGTAGTTTACATTGTCAAAATCACAGGCAATATGAAAGGTTCAAATTTAAATGCAAGCAGTGCGGAAAAGAATGTGAATCATCTCCTTGTAGAAAAGGGAAAAAAAGTTTTTGTTCTCTAGTATGTAGCAATGAATTTCAGATAGATAGAAAAAACTGTAATCGAGAAGTTTGTGGATATATGGAATATGAATGTTGTTTAGATATTCATCATAAAGATAAAGATCCAAACAATAATTCATTAGAAAATTTGAAAGTTGTATGTGTAATGTGTCATAGGAAAATACACAGAAAAATTATAAATTTTTAGGTTAATCAGGAAAATACACAGAAAAATTATAAATTTATAGGTTAATATGGCTAAAAAAGATATGACTTTCACTGAAAGCAGGCAATCAATGAAAAGAGAAACTGCTCAACATGATTATGCTCATCATAAATATCCAAAAGAAATGACTGGATCGGATTATGCTGATCGCACGATTTATGCAAGACGTGCAAGGGAATTTCAGGCGATGAATAACCCCATGTCAATGACTGAATTTGAACAACAAGAAGTCTACAAAGAAAAACAAGCCAGAGTAGATGCACGAGATATTTACATTAAAGGAATTCAGGGTAGAGATGGGGGAAATAGATCAGATAGATTTGAAAGCAAGTTTGAAGATGGCCCAGAAACAAATTGAGGTAATATGAAAAGTAGTCGAATAGCCTGGGAAACATTAAGAACTCTTGATAGTGCTAGTGCGCCATTTAGCACGGGTATTTACACTGCACTTGGTGTGCCTTTACTTTTTCCTTCCTATATTCTAAAAATTGTTAATTCTTCAAATATATTAGTGACTGTATCGATAGACGGATTAACAGACATTGATGTTGCACCAGCAAATAGTTTTTTCCTTTATGACGAAGGTAAGCAAGGATTGTCCTCTTCTTTGCCTGCAATTCCGCAAGGTAGCCAGATTTATGTTAAGTCAGGAACCGGGGGAGCCGGAGTTGGAAATATTTATCTTGTTAGTCAATATATAGCCCAGGTTTAATTATGAGCCAAGCAGGTATAATAAATATAGCGGGTGGCGGAGGAGGTGGCTCTCCAGTTCAAACATTAACCGGTAATACGGGTGGACCGGTTCCTCCAACAGCTAACAATATAAATATTGTGGGCACAGGAGCAGTAAGTGTTGTAGGTAATCCAGGAACGAGCACGCTTACAATATCTGTTGCCACAGATAGTTTTTCTTGGTCTGAACAAAACGCCAATTTTAATGCAGCTATTCAAAACGGGTATTATTGCAATGCAGCATTAACGGTTTCTCTTCCATCCACTGCAGGTTTATTGATAGGAAGTACAATAATTATCTACATTGATACTTCCTCTGTTGTCACCATACAAGCAAATACAGGGCAAATGATTCAAGTAGGTAATCAAGTATCAACTCCAGGTGGAATAGCTTCTTCAAGCACTAAAGGAGCATTGTTAGAGTTGAATTTCAAACCTTCTGATTTAACATGGCATACAATTGCTTCGATGGGCACTTGGGCCGTAACATGAAATATTAATTAGATATTAAGGAGTTATATTATGGCAACCACCCCAGCTAATGACCTAAACATTAGTCAAGCCGGCTATGTTGTTTTCGATGGAACGGCTACTTTTACAGGTAGAACATTTCAAGCTGGTGCAGGTATCACGCTGACTAATGCAAGCGGTGTAGTGGGTAATACAACCATTGCATCTACTGGAGGTGGATTTACCTGGACGGACGTTACAGGGGCTACTCAAACTATTGCTATACAAAATGGATATGTAACAGATCATAGTACAACTGTAGTTTATACTTTGCCAGCAACCGCAGCATTAGGAGACGTTATTAAGATTGTAGGAAAGTTAGGTCTTGCCACTATTACTCCTAATGCCGGACAACAGATTCTTATTGGTTCTACTTCTGGTCTTGTTGGAGCTACTGGAACAGCTACTTCAAATAATTTAGGAGATTGCATTGAATTAGTGTGTATTACGGCAGGTGCTAGTACGGTTTGGCGTGCTGATTCCGTAGTGGGTACATGGACCTTGGTTACTTCATAAATTTAAAGCAGTCTGTTATGCGAAAAGATGATATGAGTCAAATTTCTAGTTATAAGTGTTTCTGTTGTGTTCAAGGCCCACAAGGTGTTCAAGGAAGCCCATAATGTTGAATGTCTTAAACTTCTCCCATAATGATCTAGGTTTCCTGATTCATCAAAAATCAGCATTATTCATACAAATTAAATGAGAAAATCAATTGAGTAATCCAAGTTCAGACAGCTTCAGAAATCCTCTCAAATATGGGGGACAAGATTATAGTTTTGCTCCTCGATATTTACGAAATCGCGATCCTTCTTCTAATGATATCAAGCCAAAAGAGCAGCAAGGTTATTATCCCTTAGCATCCTTATGGAGTAATTCAACAAATGGGAATTTATGGGCATTAGCACAAATAGTTAATAATTTAGCAGATTGGGTTTTGATTTCTAATTCAATTGGAGCCTTATTAAAAGTAAATTTACAATCTGGTACTACTCCAATAGTTCCAACAGCTGGAGCTATTACATTTAATGGCGCCATTGTAGCTGCTGGAACTAATCCAGTTCGTACCGATGGTACAGGACCTAACACAATGGCTCTAGAAGTACAGTTATCGCAAGCTATTGGATCTACAAATGCTACAAATGTTGGTCTCTCAGCCTTTAAAAATACACAATTTGTTGTCGATGCAAATGGATTTGTTTCTTTTGTAAATATTCCATTTAGTAAAATTAATATACAGGTTGTTTCTACTCCTGGCACTTCAACATATACTCCATCAGCTGGTACACAATATTGTGTTGTACAAGTTATTGGTGGTGGTGGTGGTGGTGGTGGTGCCGATGCAAATTTTGCTTCGGGTTCTGGAGGTGGTGCTGGAGCTTATGCAGTCGGAGTTTTCACGGTTGCAGCAGCAAGTGGATTAACAATTACGGTTGGAGCTGGTGGTGCTGGAGTATTAAATTCCAATGGACTTCCTGGAGCTGCATCGAGTTTTGGAGGTAATTTAGTCGCAGGAGGAGGGGCTGGAGGAATAAATGGACCAAGTGTAGTTAGTTGGGCTATAACTGGAGGTCTTGGTGGCATTTCTTCTGGTTCTGCTAGGTCTTATAGCGTAAATGGAGAAACTGGATATCCTTGTTATGGTGCAATGGTTCCAACTGAAGCTACTTTTACAATATTCAGTTCAAATAATTTTTCAGGAGCGGGAGGAAATTCAGTTTTAGGAGCAGGCGGATTTGCTAATGGATCGTCTGTTGCTTTTGGTATCGGAGCTGCTGGAACTCAAGGCGGTGGAGGAAGTGGAGCAAATACAAATACTGGAGATGGTGCCTCTACTGGTGGAAATGGTGGAAATGGTGCGGTAATCATAACAGAATATATTTTTGGTTAACAAATAAGAGGTTGATATGGCAACTACTCCTGGAAATGCAATAAATGAATCAACAACTGGCATAACAGGTTTTACCGGTACTGCATTTACTGGAACTGCAATGTCGGCAAATCAACTTGTAGCAGGTGGAGCAACTTCTAGCACACTCCAAAATATTGCTGGAGGTGCAGCAACTAGTACTGTGTTAATAGGAAATGGAGTATCAACACTGCCTTCTTTCTCAGCAACCCCTCAATTGACTGCATTAGGTATTGGGGCAGCAGCAGGAGCAAGCGGATTAACATTTGATGGTACTAATCTTCTTGCTAACTATGCTACGGGAACTTGGACACCTGGTATTGCATTTGGCGGAGGAACCACTGGAATCACTTATTCAAGTCAGGTGGGTTACTATACGCGCATTGGGAACGTTGTACACATTAGTTTAATCGTATCTTTAAGTAATAAGGGTTCTTCAAGTGGACAAGCAACAGTAACAGGTCTTCCATTTACTACAGGAGCTCATTCAAATACAGCTGTTGTTAGTACTTTTAATAGTAATATAACTTACACTGGATTTAATGCTGTAGTTTTACAATTTAACAATAGTGCAACTACAATGGGTGTTATAGTTTCAATAAGTGGAGGAGCTGCTTCTCCAGTATCAGATACCAGTTTTGCGAATACTAGTGCTATCGTAGGTTCAGGATTTTACATCATCGCATAAATTTTTAACGGTCATATTATGGTTAGAGCTATTTTTTTATATTTCATGTTTTTTGTATGCAATTGCTTTTCCTATCAATATGACTTATCAATATGTACTATTTTCAGGGATGAAGCACCATATCTCAAAGAATGGATAGAATATCATCGATTGCTTGGAGTACAACACTTCTATCTATGCAACCATGTCAGCCAAGATAATTATCTTGAAGTTCTCGACCCATATATCAAAAAAGGAATCGTTGAATTAACAGAAAGTTCTATTGGCAATGTTGATTTTTATCATTTTTGTTTTGGAGTTCAAATTGGGTGGTTCAATCATTGTATTTCTAAAGCTAAAGATGAAAGCAAGTGGATAGCATTTATTGACTCAGATGAATTCTTAAACCTAGTACAAGGAAATTCTCTCGTTGAGTTTCTTAAGGACTATGAAGAGTTTGGAGCATTAGGAGTCAACTGGCTGATGTTTGGTACCTCTAATGTCGAAAAGATAATCTCAGATCGATTAATGATCGAACAACTGTTACTATGCTCACATACAGATCATTTTAATACATACATCAAGAGCATTGTAAGAGCCGATCGAGCAACTGGTTTCCATTCTCCTCATTATTCTGGATTTATGCCTCCATACTATCTTGTCAATACAGACAAACAACAAATTCTCAATGATAGAACGGGATATGTCCAATACAATAAATTATTTATTAATCACTATTGGACACGAGATGAAGACTACTTGGAATATGTTAAGATACCACGTCAAATCATGTTCGGTAGCACTGCTGAGACAGTAAGAGAAAGAAATGATGAGATGAATAGAAATCTTGATATGTCTATTCAAAGATTTGTGCCGGCTCTTAGAAAGAGAATGGGATTAGATTAAGCATGCATAAAAAATTAAGATCATGTATCCAAAGTTAAGATTTCGTATACATGATCCATTTATTTTTTAATTCTCTTCTCTCTTTTCGGCGTTCAGTAATCCCACTATATAATTGTAAGATATGATGTAATGTTGTTCCATTTCATAATGATATTTAGTGCGATGCAATAACGTATCTACGCGTTGCCATTCCGCATTAACTGAAAGACCATATTGAGCAACAAGAGTTATAATTCCTGCAATTACTTTTTGAGCAGGACTTCCCGGATACAAAGCACTTATTGCAGAGCTAAAACACCATTCGGCTTTTTTCTTATCATCTGCAGGCATCAATAGGCAAGTTTCTTCCGCTTCTTTGAAATATTTATTTGCTTCGTCTTGATGATATTGAATTTGCTCTTTGCATCTAATCATGAATTCTCTTTTAGCATCTCGATTGCTTTTGACATTATTCTCAACAGTTAAAACAATACTTGACTTTTCTGTGAGATATTTATCAAATGTAGAAGCTTCTGCATGATATGCTCTCAATGCATACTGTACGCCTGCTAACAAGAAAAATAACGATAAATAATTGGCTATGCTGCGTTTACTTTTTATGATCCATGAGTCAGATAGATAGATCAATGCTACTGTAATTGATGAAATAATTAGAGGTGACATGAGTTTCCTTGTGTTTTGTGGTGTCTTTCAATTTAGCACATCTTCTAGATTTTTATTTTTGATAGGCCGATAATGGTGATTATGTTTAATTAGAGTTTCCATTATCACATTTCATCTTTATCTTCAATTCTTTTAATTTTGGTAATGGTCTCCTGAAAGCAGGCTTCATTTCACCTTGTGGAGAAATATAAATTGGACCTTTTTCAGCTGTTTCAGATTTAAAAAAACCTACCAATTTAAAATCTTTATGATAAGTACAACCTATTTGTTTATTTCTGTATTTTGAAAATCCTATCTTGCAAATATTAGGTTCATCTTCCAATATGGAGACATATCCAGCACTCATTTTCTATTCCTTATCAAAATTACGATGATAATTACCACTAATTTGTTTTTGTCGATGAGTGGGGAAAATCGTTGAAAATCCAACTTTACAAATATCTGGACCATCTTCTAATACATATATGAATCCTCTAGACATTTTTAATTTCCTTTATTTTCATGTTCATATAGTAAATCCACGGCTTTTGATATCAATGCAGATTTATCAGGTTTTCCCTTCTCTAATATTTTCTTAGAACAAATCTCATTAAGTTTTTTGATAGATTCAATAGTTAGATAAACTGTTAATTTTGCTTTTTTCGGTGTTTCGGTTTTTACCTCTTTCGGTATTTCTGTCTTGTAATCATTAAGTGATAGTCTATTTCCAATTGACTTAGCTGCTTTATCAACGTTATCCATGTTTCCTCTCTATAACTTCTGTTGTAAGATTTTTATAAGCTTCAGCACCCTTTGATTCAGGAGCATAGTCAAATATAGACTTTCCATTAGCTTGAGCTTCATTAAGCTTTATGTTTTGCGGTATTGTCGTCTTGTATAACTTGCGGTCAAAAAGTTTTGCCAGTACATCGTTAATTTGTCTTGCTAACTTAGATCTCAAATCATAGAAAGTTATGACTACTCCAGATATTTCAACTTCATGATTCACGACGGAACCGATATCTCTATTAATAAAAGAAATAGCCTCTAGAAAATTATCGATTCCTTCCAAACTAAAATAACCGAGTTGGACGGGCATAATAATTTCTTTTGCTGTTAGGAATGTATTAATGGTTAAATTTCCAAAAGTGGGGGGAGTATCAAATATAATATAATCATATTTTAGATAAGATAGTTTTTTTCTTAACCTGAATTCTTTTGCTCCAACAGTACTTAGTTTCATTTCTGCAACTGCAAGAGATAAATCTGAAGGAAGGATATCTAAATTTTGTATGTAGGTTTTCTGGATTACATATTCTGCTTGAAGTGATTCATCACATAATATATCCGCTACTGTGTATTTTTTTTCTGTAGAAATTCCTAATCCTTTAGTTGAATGACCTTGAGGATCGACATCTACCAGTAAAACTTTATTACCGCATACCGCTAATCCAGCAGCTAAGTTAATAGACGTTGTAGATTTACCCACACCACCTTTTTGATTTGCAACTGCTATCGTCCTCATATACCTCATTATGTTTTGACGTAATTAAGTTTTGCTGCAAATACATACAATGTATGGCTATTTTAAATCAACAACTTTTTCTTTTCCCTTTAAACTTAAGTAAATTCTTAGATCTGACATTATCCATCTGAGGAGACCAACTGTAGTCCAGTTCAGCTACAAGAGCTCTTGCTTCTTTGTGCATGCGTAGCCATACGATATGACATATTTTATTTGCCATCTGCATGGTTATTTTTAGTTTACGTACAAGTAAAGCAGGGGTAATACGTTTGAATTTTTGAAGGAGACTATAGGCCCGTTCTTCCAAATCCTTTTCTAACATAAAAAAACAGTACCCTTGCAAATATGACTTTTGATCAACTCTAAATCGCTTTTTAAATCTTTAATTTCTTTTTGTAAACTAGTAATACGAGCATGCTGACTTTTTCTGAGTTTTTCATACCGTTCTTTCATGTCTTCGATTTCTTCGTAAGGATTACGAAACTCCTGTGGGAATAGTGCAAGCTGCATTTTCGTTTCTTTTTGTTTTGCATATGGTTTGAGGGCTATTTAAAGTTGCTAAACTTTGCCAAAACTCAAATTCTTTTGCAACAAGATTATCGATAAACCCTTGATCTCTATTGACTTGTATAATAATTCCTTTATCTCCATCGAAAGAATAATAGTATGTAAAATCTAGACCGCTGACATGGATTTGATGTTGTAGTTGAGGAAAGTAATGTTTTGGAATTTCTCCCTGCATAGCTATTGCATGGTCTTTCTTTCCAGGACATTTTATCTCCACTATTGCATCACCTTCGATCGTCATACCATCGAAAGAAGCCGCCATCCAATCAAACTCATCATGAACTCCTACAGATGGAAACATGATTAAGCCTGTTTCTTTTTCAAATTCACGTAATGCTATTGGTTCTAGATCTATGCCCCTTTGCATATACGACGTCATGGGTTGTTCATAGCATTTAATTTTTTCATCGTATAACTTCTCTATGGTTTTATAAGGATTGCTTCCAATAATTATGGAAGCATCCGAAGCACACACATGACTACGCCTAAATTCTAACCAAGATTTTGTTCTCTGTTTTATTTTAACTATCTGCATTTTCAACCTGTTTTTTTTGCTTTGAGATATTTCCTAAACAGGCATCACGCATTTTTATAAATGTTTCTTCATCTAATTCAGCCATTGAATTAATTCCTAATCCAGCTAACCTATCCCATATTTTTTGTTGGAATGGAGGAGTACATTGGTCTATGAGTTTGTTTAACTCTGTCCATTGAGTTTTATCTATCGTTTTAGGTATATTCTCGACCTTTTTGTTGACGTCAGCAATATGATCCACATGTGGTTCTGAAGCTTCTACAATGTCAGCCTGTAGCATTTCTTCTTTAGTATATAAACCTGATAAATCCCCTGGGAATGCTTTACGTAGAGCTAATGCCTCTGAAACCTTTGCTAACATAACGTGAGGCATTTGCATCCAGAAACGTGTGGGTTTTCCTTCTTTTGTTTTTTGACAATATTCGTCATAAAAAGCAGTAGCTGCAATTTCATGCCAAGTCCCATCAGATGTTTGCTTTTTTACGTAGGCAGTAGCTGAAATTAGCTTTCCATTTTCTCCATATGTATAGGTGGGTTCTCTTCCTGGAGAATACTTTCCAGTTCTTTCTGCAATTAATCGATATCCATCAATACCAGTCTGAATTGTCATCGATTCTCTTCTAAGAGAGCTGTCCCATCGCTTTACAGCATAGATTTGTCTCATAAATGGGTCTAGTCCAGTTCTTTGGCAAGCATGTAAGAATAATTCAAATTCTTCGTCATTAGAACCTTTGCAAATTGTACTTTTCAACAGATCTAATTTCTTATTATCAAAAAGAGAAGTGACAACTTGTGCCCCTGCTTTTGGTTCATATATCGCAATGCTATTCATATTAAAAATTCTCCGCTTTTTCATGATTCCTTAAAAATTCTTCCTTGAATGATTCAAAATCGTCATTGACTGCCAAAAAATCTAATTTACCTAAATTCAATTGATCTGCTAGTTTTACTGCCTCTGGTTGGGAATCAAACCAAGAATATGATAATATTCTGGTAAAGTTCAGTGTTTCGAAATGCACGACTCTAGATAAGCTTGTCACGGCCTGGTCTCTTGTTCGTTGCATTTCTTTTTCTATCATCTCATCCATAATCTGATCTTCGTATTCAAAGATTGAATAGGCGTACATAATTCCCTATTATATAATATATTCTTTAATCTGGTTTAATTCATTAGCTTGTCTATAAAATTCCCAGGATATCGATTCCAATCTCATTTGAATATCTACACAGAATTCATTTTCATCATTAGCTGCTTGTTGTAAACGATCGCTTAGTCTCTTTGCTGTCTCGATTAGCTCTTGTAAATTTGTCATATGCACAACTCCGAACATTTGGTTTGAACTCCGAACATAACTCCGAACATTAGCTGCTCGACCTGCTGAGCTTGGGGACTCAGTCACCAGGGAGCTTGCTTTGATGGTCTCATTTATGCCAAATGTCTCAATTATTTGCAAGAAAAAGATCTCACTTGCGCCAAAAATCTTGATTGGGATATGGTTAAGCTATAAGGAGAAATTATGAAACTTAAAATTTATTTAGTGCTTAACAATATGAGCATTACAGATTTTAGCAAGAATTTGAGATATAGCCGTGACCATCTTTCTAGGGTTATCAATGGCACGAAGAGAGCTTCGAAGAAATTGGCGGAAGATATTGAGAAAGCGACTAACGGGGAAGTAAAAATTGAAGAAGTACTTAGTGAATACAAAGGCAATAAAAAATGAATTTACCTTGTGAAACAGAATGGTTAGAACATAATGTATTTGTTCCTGATCAAAAAGAAACGATCATATATTTTCTTTATAGTGAAGAAGGTTAGTTGATATATATGGGTCAAACTCGTGATTTCTTCTCAAGAATGGGTTCACATTTAAGAGATGGAAAAGAGGTGAAAAAGATAAAATATTTTACGGTAGACTCATACTTTGCTGATAGAATAGAGGATAATCTCATAATATCTTATAGACCTAAATGGGAGTGAATATGGATACAGCAACAATATGGACGATCATTGGAACGGGCGTGGCAACCGTGGCAATCATCTACACATTTCTGAGAAATTTCAAAACAGACATCAATTTGCATATTGATCGAATCGAGAAACAACTCAGCGAATCAAATTCAAAAATGGATCAGCGTGTTATGGAAACGAATAAGCGCATGGATGGGGTTTATCATCTGCTTTTGAAGAGGACAGAAAACCAATCTTAACTAAATCTTAAAAATCCTTGGATTTTAAGAAATTTTGAGCTACCGTAAATTCTTGTCAAAAAAGAATTTACATGACGACAAGAAATAATTTTAAAATTGAGTATAAAAAAAAAACCCAGATGAACGGTCTGGGTTTTGAGTCAAATGCCTTAAAGCGTAAGATAAGGCGCAACAAAGTTATGCCTTCATTGTATCGTTGCATGTTTTTATATGCAATCGCTTTCTCGCATTTTTCTCCAAAACATGGAGATTTTATTATGATTAGATTAGAGAGTCCGATATTTATCGTGGAGTACTTCCTTTTTCAGAGTGAAGGTCCGATAATGCAAATGATGTCACTAAACATCAGTACGTTATCACAAAATGATTTTATTGTCAATAAATGTTTATATATAGTCATATCTTTAGATATTGTTAATTCTATTTTTTGTGTCGAGGGGGTTAACAATGTCTAGATTCATCAAATTCATCCCCTCCGAAAAATCAGATTTTCTTCAGCAGAATTATCCAAATGCTTTTTTATTGCTGTGCTTAATCGCTAAAAGGGCACGCCGTATAAGTAATCAGCCCGATGGATTAATAATAGGCGATGCAATTTTAGGGGACCCTATATCAGCCGGTTTGAGTCGCCAACAATATCGCACGGCTTTGGAAAAGTTGGTTGAATTGGAATACATAGAAATTATCTATAACGGAAAGAATTTTCTAAAACGTGAAAAATCAACCATCAAAGTAACCATCTCTGGAATGCTTGTAAACTTAAAAGACTCAAGCATTTGGGATATAAACGCAGAAGAGAGCAACCAACATATAAACCAACGATCAACCAACGATCAACCAACGAGCAACCATAAACAAGAAAGAATAAGAAAGAAGAAGAAAGAAGAAGAAGAACACACACCCCCTTACCCCCAAACTCAAGAAATACCAATGGAAGCTAAAAAGGTGAGTGGGAGTGATTTTTCTTCTTATTCATTTTCTCCTAAGATGAAGAAAACAGAACCTGAAGAAGAAAAAGAACCCATTCAGAAAACTTTTGAACTTAAGCAAAAGTTTGGAGAACTCGAAGTCGTTGAATTGACTTATTGCCAATATCAAAAACTTATGAAAATCATGTCCAAAGAAGAATTCATTTTCTGGGTCAATCAGCTAGAGATAGAAATAGAGCGTAAAGGAATTAAGGAATTCAACCAAAAAAATCAATCCCACTATGCAGGCATATTAGCGTTTAAACAATATCGAGACAGTAAAGGGACTGGATATAAATCAAATCCTTCAAATTCAGTGGATAAAAATATTGAACAAGCAAAGTTTATCGAGAAAAATTTTAGATCTAGTCATTATCGACTAGACCTCCTCTCAGGAGGAGTTGAATTTGTCCCGTTGAGTGGAAATGGCGCTGAAGTGAAAGGATTAAAATATAGCGATAACAGATTCATAGATCAAATTCAAAATGAAGCACATAAGAAAGGATTTAAACGTAAATGAAAGAACTCAAGGTGACAATGTCAAATGAAATGCAAACCGGATTTTTAGAAATTAACCAACTTTTTCAGATGCATAAATCTTACTTAGATAGCATGGTGGGAAAACAAAAAGATCAGCCGATCGATGAATTTATCGATTCTCAAATGAGTTTATTAATTTCCTTATGTGTTTCTCATTTGGAAAGAATCAAGTTGAATTTAATAAAATCTAGTTGTGAATGGAATATTATTAAAAATAAGAACCAGCAAGAGGAATAAAATGATTGTTAAATTCAAAAATGAAGAATATTTAGTTTATTTGAATATAGATAAAGTAAAAAGTTTTGGGACAGAAGGAAGCAATAAAATTTTATTTGTTTTCGAAAATGCTCACCATATTTGCAAATTTAAATCAGTTGATGACAGAGATAAAGCGCTTGATCGTCTAGAAGATTATATTCGATTTCAACGCTTAATGTGTGATTTGACGGATTTTTATGAAATGAAAACGGGCTAGGTATATTAGTCCCTAGCCCTAGACAATCCCTAAAACTTAATCAACAAGGAGGTATGCGATACCTTAGCACTCTTATACCAAAAGTGCTAATTATTTCTTGACTAATTTCTTGGACTATGGGCAGCATGAACTTAAACGATTCATATAGATTGTTATGAAACTGACAAGGCATAAATTCAAGGCAGTGGCATCTGAAAGGGACGGTAAGAAATTTCCATCTAAGCTGGAAGCGCGCTATTATGAGAAGCTAAAACTCAGGCAATCAGCGGGAGAGGTATTATTCTTCCTGCGGCAGTGTCCAATTGATTTGCCCGGTGGCGTAACTTATCGAGTCGATTTTGTTGAGTTTCTTGCTGATGGAACAGTTGAATTTGTAGATTGTAAAGGCATGGAAACGCCTGTTAGCACTCTTAAAATTAAGCAGGTGAAAGAAATATATCCGATCGAAATCAAGATCGTAAAAAAGGTGTGATCAATAATATACGCAGGAGCTAAGAGCAGGAAAGATGCTGGAAAAAGAAAGAGCTGAAGATCATCCTTTTCCCAATGTAGAATTAAATTTGATTATGAATTTGGGTAACAAAAGAACCATAACCAAAGAAGAATTGGAAATAATCTCTAATTTATTGAGAAAATATTTAGGTTTAAGAACTTCTTTTTTTCACGAGAATTGAATGCAACCTCATCTTTATAAACGCTATGTTAAAATCAAAGCATCATGGAAAAAATTTAAAAAATTGCGATCTCATCCGGAAAATTATAGCGTCGATCACCCCGATTTTCTCACCGTAACTAAGAGAGAAAATGCTATTGAGGATCTACTAGCAATCATAGATTTATCTATATCAAAAAAAATATGATTAAACGTCTGATCAAACGAATTAAAGATTTCTTCGATAGGTATAACCGAAAACCCCCCTTTGCGTTTTAAAAAATATGTCAGATACCACGAAGATTGAACTTTCTGCGGAAGATGTAATGAACTTGATTTGCGAGAGGGCTATTCATAAAAATGGATTTTGCTTTAGCTCAAATTCTTCATTTTTATCCATCATGAGCCTTATAGCTTCAGAAATGAATAAAGAGGCAATAAATGATAGATCAGATCTCACATGACCAAATTATAGCTAAAATTCAGCATTTTGCAGATAACTTGCAGCAACGAAAATTGGACAAAGAGATCTTATCTATTTTAATTGAAGATAAACCTTTAAAATCAGACATACTAAACGAAATTTTAATTTACGAAGAAATTATTCAAGAATATTATGATGATTTTAGGAATATACTAACAAAATGAGTTAGTTATGCAAAACATTAGCATCCTATTCTTGTTATTGCTAACAAGCTGCACATTCTCGATTAATTTGGTGCATACTCAGGGAAAAGCTTCGGATGTGGTAGATGAAGTGCAAAGAACTGATGCGGATATTAAACCAGATATAACAATACCTGCGCTATGAAATGCGATATATGTAATGAAGAGATTCAACACATTGAAACATATGGATCATTTTATTACTGTGGAAAATGCGATAAAACCTATGAAGATGAACAGAAAAACGATACAAAACCATTCCGATTTTCAGTAGATATAGCAAGAAAAATAAGAGATAAATATTTCAAAAATAAGAAGAAGATATGAGCCCATTCAAGTCCAAATCCCAACAAAAATTCCTTTTTGCTAATAAACCTGAAGTAGCTAAAGAATTTGCTGAACACACTAGTAAAGAAAGAATGAAGAAATTACCGAAGAAAGTGAATAAGAGGGAAAAATAATGCATAAAAAAATTATGGAGAAAGCTTCTAAATCTCTTAAGAAAGATGCAGAGCATTATGGTAAAGAAGCTAAGAAAGCCAAGGGATCTAAGAAGAAACATGAACTTGTTGAAAAACGAGAAGCAATGTCTGCTGCTAAGGATCTGAAAAAACGCGCTAAAAAAGCACACGAATATTAGAAATGTTCTCAGAGATAAGTGTTACAATCAAAGATGACGAGAAGCGGTTGAATAAGAAGTTTCCATCTTATGAAAAAATCACGGTAGATGAAGATGATCCGGTTATTAAAGAGTGCATAAGAGAAACATTGGAAAATTTTGACGGAACACCAGATAGCATTAAAGTTACTATAACAATGGAATTGCAGTAATGGCTAGAAAACCGACGGGCAATCCTGTAGGAAATCCTCCAAAAGATATAGATTTTTCGATATTCGAGCTGCTTTGTGCAGATTGGTGCACAACAGCAGAAATTGCAGCTCGTCTAAAAATTAGTGATGATACTTTAAGACGAAGAGTACAAGCTCATTACGGGGAAGATTACGCGGTAGTCTATAAAAGAATGTTCGATGCAGGAACTCCATCATTTAGAAGAGAAAGACGTGTATTATCTAAAAGAAATGCAAATATGAGTATTTGGCTTGGTAAAGTTCATCTTGGAGAAAAAGATTTTGAAGAAAAACAAGTTACAACTATCAATATCAATACAATAGATTATTCTAAGGCTTAAAATGAACAGTAGAGAAATAACTCTTCCGTACATGTTTAAACCCAGGAAGTATCAATTACCTTTCTTAGCTGCTTTAGATCAAGGAAAAAAACGCATAGTTGCAGTTCTTCATAGAGGTGCTGGTAAAGATTTAATGGCCCTCAATTGGATTATCAAAACAGCAATTCAAAAACCTGCAGTCTATTTGCATTGCTTTCCCAAATATTCTCAAGGAAAGAAAGCTATCTGGAATAGCGTCCATCAAACAGATGATGGCGAATCTATGTCCTATTTAGATCATATTCCTCCAGAACTCATTCGAAATAAAGATTCATCAGAAATGCGTATAACCTTCATAAATGGAAGTGTTTACTGCATTATGGGAATGGATGGAAAGAACGCTACTCAAGCACGTGGGATGAATCCATCTTGCGTTATCATGTCTGAATATGCATTCATGGATCCTGAATCTTGGTATACAATTGAGCCTCGTGTTACTCAAAATAATGGCACAGCAATATTTCTAAGCACGCCTAATGGACAAAATCATTTCTATGATCTTTATAATTTCGCAAAGGAAAAATCTAAGGAGAATAAGGATTGGTTCTCTAATCTTCTAACTATCGATGACACAGGTGCAGTAGATCCAAAACATATTAAAGAATTAAGAGATCAAGGATATCCAGAAGATTTTATCCAACAAGAATATTACTGCTCATTCACCCGAGGGGCACAAGGCTCCTATTATGGAAAACAAATTCAAGAGTCACGTGATGATGGAAGAATATGTAAGGTAAGCATAGATAAATCATTACCTTGTTTTACTGCGTGGGATATAGGAGTTGGAGATTCATCGGCAATTTGGATTGGACAGCAACTTAGCAATGGGAAAATAACTTTACTGGATTATTATGAAAATCATGGAGTTGGACTCGACCATTACATTAACTATCTTGATAAGTTCCGTAATAAACATGATATTATTTGGGGCACTCATTATGTGCCTCATGATATGAGAAATAGAGAATTCACTTCAGGAATTTCTCGTCTTGAAATAGCTGAAAATCTTGGATATAAGATGACTCCTGTTGTTAAAGACAACCAAGCATACAGTTTTGAAGTAGGTATACAATGTGTCAGATCTACTCTATCCAATTGTATATTCGATGCTGAGAGTTGTAAATTTGGTATAAAATGTCTTGATCTATACCGAAAGAAATTCAATGAAACCCTCAAAGTTTACTCAGATGAACCTTGTCATGATCGTTATTCTCATGGGGCTGATGCCTTTAGGATGGCATGTGTAGGTATTAAAGAACTTGGTAATTCAAGAAAACTGAGTTCTGACCAGATTAAAGAAATGAGAAAGAAATTTTTAGGATATTGATGATTCCATACGGCAAAGAAAGAAGAAAAGAAAAAGTTATACCACGTATTATAATTAATATAAAGGTAATGGAAGAATGGATAAAAGAATGCGAAGAAAACATAATTAAGCAAGAAAGAATGATAGAATTGATAAAACAAGAAATACAGAATGAAAAAGAAAATATAAACATATACGAATTAGGCATCATGCAAATGAAAATGAGCATACTAAAATTAGAGAAATATAATGACTGAGAAATTTGAAATCAAAAACAAATGGATACGTATAGGAACTCATCTTTTTGATATCGAAGATATGAAAGGATGTTGGATTCAAAAGAATCATCTCATCATTGAGTTAGAATTTAAGCACGACAATGTTGTTTATCATTTTAAAGATAGATTTCAATGTGAAAATGCATTTAATGAATTATGTGAATCGAAAGAAGCAATCGTTATAGAGGCTAATGCAGATTACAATCCTGACATTATGAAGACTTTCTATGGTGATCAATTCGATAGAGAGATAAAAATGATGCGGTGCTATGAAATAGATAGATTAAAGATCAGGCATCAAAAAAAACTAGATAAACTAATACAAGAAGTTGAGCAAATGAAGAAAATTATTGGAAAGCGAGCTAAGGATAATGGATGAATTACAAGAGTTAAGAGAAATCCGTGATGAATTTAGCACCTCACTAATTAAATTCATAGAAAAGCATAATTTAAATTTGAATGTGGTATATTCACTTTTGCTTGGGTATGGATGTTCCATATATAAGACGTGTAATTCAGATATTCAAAATCTTTTGAAAGATATAGAAAATATATATGCATCCTTGCCCCCACCTATTGAGGATATAGATGACAACACCAACCAGTAATCCAATAGCACGCGAGTTAAATGATTTTTGGCAACAAACTCAAAGTCTCGCGCAACAATTTTGGTATGAGGCCGATCTAGATACCAAGTTTGTTGTAGGAATGCAGGATTATCAAAATTATTTCTATGGAACCAATTATCAAAACAGGAAGCAACTTGTATATAATAAAATCCTTCGCCTTATCAATATGGTGGGGGGTTATCAACGTGATCATAGGTTGCAGTCTCTTATTAGTAGCTCAGATAATGATCCTGATCTTGGAGAAACCGCTGATAATCGTTCCACAGTTCTCAATTGGTGCATGAGGCAAGATAATACATATGACAAAATTAGTGATTGTTTTGATGGATCAAATATATGTGGCCTAAATTTAATGTCAATATGGATGGACTTTCGTGAAGATCCTGAAAATGGTTGTATTCGTACCGATAGATTGCCCTTTTCATCTTTTATCATGGACCCTTATTGGACTAAGCAGGATCTGTCTGATTGTGGAAGAATATGGACAAGAAAATACTTAACGAAACAACAAATTGATGCAATATTTCCAGGAGTTAGTAAAGAAGTACCCGCTTTGCAGACTGGTTATGCGAGTATGGATGGAAAATTTCAATATCTCGCTCAAAATTGGTATCAATATAACGTACAAATGTATGCTTATGATGAATATTGGGTTCAAGATTACAAAGATACGAGAAAATTACTAGATACAAGATCTGGAGAAGTAGCCCCTTGGAATGGAACAAAAGAACAGTTCCAACTTCTACTTAGGATTAATCCGAATGTTAAACTTATTAAAGCGCGTATACCTACAATTCGTCATTATGTGCTTGTTAATAATAATATCATGTATGAAGAACAAAGTCCTTGGGGTCTTAATCGCATGCCTTTTAGCGTTTCTGTGGCTTATATGTTCCCTGAAGTGCAAAACTATGCTTACAGGCATTTTGGGCTAGTAAGAAATATTCGTGATCCACAAATAGAAACAAACCGCAGGCGCAACAGACTATTAGATATGCTAGACGCCCAAGTGCAAAGCGGAATTGCAGTCAAAGAAGACGCTCTTGTAAATCCAGAAGATGGATTCATGCAAGGACCTGGACGAGTAATGTTTTTCAAAAACAGTGCTAATTTAGCTACTGATATGAAAGAGTTTCCACCTCCTCCAGTAGGATCAGGATGGCTGGAACTTATTCAAACAATTGAAAAAGAGATCATGGATATTATTGGACCTGAAGAACTTTTTGCTCAAAATTTAGGAGCAAAAGAAATGTCTGGAGTTTTGTTGAAACTAAAAATGGGAGCAGGTTTAACAGGTTTAAGAAGTCTATTCGATAAACTCAATACATTTCAAAAATGTGTAAGTGAGATTATAGACGATCTTGTGGTAAATAATTTTTCAGAAGGAAAAGTTGCACATATATTAGGTAAACAGCCTTCTGAACACTTCTTCGAAAAAGAATTCCAGAAATTTAATGTAGTTATTGAAGAAGGCGAGATGACATCTTCACAACGTGAATTCAAATTACTACAAGCACTTCAAATCAAACAGATCATGCCAGATGCAATTTCAGACGATTATATTTTGGGACTCACAAATCTTCAGGATAAAAAACAACTTATCGAAGCTAGAAAACAATCGATGCAACAACAATCACAGATGCAACAATCACAAGCTGAGCAAGCTATGCAACAACAAGCTATGCTAGCTAAGAGTCTTGAAGCTAAGGCTAAATCTGATTTAGCTTCAGCAGATGAAAAGAGAATGAAAAGTTTGACAGATGTTGGATTGGCTCATCATCATGAGGCTATGGCAATGCATGATAGAGCAAAAGCTGGTCTTGATAACGCAAAAGCTATACGAGAACTAAATGAAATGGGTGATAAACGTCTGATGAATCTTGCTGATTTCATAGTAAACTTACAAGAAAGACAACAAGAAATGCAGTTAAGAGAAGATGATTCAAATATGAATATGATTACCAGTCAAAATCAAAACTCATCTCAAACAGCTGCAATGCAATAAAATTATTGATTAATGTACAAAAATCATATATAAATAAAATTTTGAATAATGATGTTTTATACTAGGAGAAAACATTATGAAAGAACAAGCAAAAAGCACGCCAAACCGTGCTAGGAAAGAAGAAAAATCTTATCCATATAAGCATAACGAACAATATAACACTAAACCTGATAAGGCTGAACGTGAAGGTAACGCTAGAAAATCAGCTAATCCCGATCGTGGTCCTCCAATGATGTTCGGTGAACATAAGTTCGATAAAGGCTACGAATCTGATGCAGATGTTTTTGCTAGAGGTTCTTCTTATCCTGATGATGAACAACGTGGAAATGAATATGTTTCAATGAATAGGGAAATTATTCATCGCGATTCAAAAGCATTGGAAAGAGATAAATTTAGCAAGATTCATTAATATGATTAATGTTCCTTATGAGACAAGTGGTCAAAAGTTAGGAGAAACACGTTTAGCTTTGACTAAAACTCTAATGAGTGAACATTTACCGGATGCTATCAATAAGTGTAAGCATATCAGGGGTAAATATTATATTTTGGTTCATTCGAAACCTTTTCCAGATCACTTACAAGATATTAATTTTAAAGTGAATGGAGTGATAGTAGAAACGAACAAAAAGAAAATTAAGCAGTCGATAATAGCCGGTATTCCTTCAAAGCCTCAAATGATGTTATCCACATTGTTATTTGGTGTAGATAATGAAAGTGGAATATTGACCCTAGAATGGGCGCTTCCTGGTGATTGGCCTACTTGGTCAGTAGGAGGAACAAATGTACCTATTCCAGAAACGATAGCAAGTATTGAAGCATCAGGAATTAAATATCGCTATGAAGATTTCTTGCCTCTAACCTAGATTTAGTTATTGGAGACATCCATTAGGGTTAATAGTTATAGAATGGATGGAATTGCCTAGGAGATCGTAAATTTATGCTTATGACAAGCATTACCCTTAAAAAAGGATGTCATCGTAGAGGTGGATTACGTAAATAACCACCACGTTATAGACAAATAATTTTTTCAGCGTCGACGGCCTCCAATGTGGAGTTAAAACGGTCGCTATGGGCATAACCGAACCGGTGCCAGGTTCAAAAGGAAATTAAATGTCAGATGAAGTCGAAGCCGTAGAAGAAGTTTCTGCGGTAGAAGAGCAAGTCGCAGAACAAGTTGCAGTCAAAGAGGAATCTAAAGAGGATTCTAATACAATTAATTGGCGTCAAGCAAACGAAGTCATGAGGCTGCAAAAGCAGCGTATTGAAGAGCTCGAAAGAGCCCATCAAGATCGTGTTCATGTACAACAACAAAGTATAGAAGAACCCGATGAATTCGCTAACGAAGACCCAGATAATTATATTACTGTTGATAAAGCCCGTAAAATGGCAGAGAAAGCAGCCGAAAAGAAGGCGAAAACTTACGCTCAACAGGCCGTACAAGAATATGCTCAGCAACAGACAGTAGCTATGTCTGAAGAAAGAGCCCGTTCGAAGTTTGATGACTATGACTATGTGATGGAAAACTTTGCTCTTCCAATGATTAAAAACGACCCTGCTCTTGCATATAAGATTCAGCACTCAAAGAATCCTGCTGAAACTGCATATAAGCTAGGTAAATTATCTGATAGTTATGAGGAAACAATGGCAAAGACAGCATTAAGCCCTAAAGCTGAAAAGATCTTGAAAAATTCTCAAAGGCCAACGAGCTCAAATGCTGCTGGCTCCCTCAAAACTCAGGCAGATAAGTACGCTAATATGTCACAAGCAGAAATCTGGGCTGAATCTCAAAAGTATGCGCGCAGGGCTTAAAATTGGATTTTAAGCAATGACAATTACTACAAGTAACGCATTGCCACCGCCTAACCTTTGATATGGGCGGTATAAACTTTGGGTAATTGACTTGGAAGTCCTCACTTATCTAAGAAGGATAACAAGGCGGAAGATGACACGCATAATCAATAAAACTAAATGGAAAAAGATTAAGAAAGATTATCAAAGAGTGATGCAAACGATGACTCTTGATGAATGTAATGGCGTTGTATTTGTTATGCAACATTACCGTAAACGACTAAATCCCGAAGGCGTTTTAAACGCATGTGATAGTCTGAACCTAATCGAAAGATTGGGAGGATAGTTGAAGCGCTATCCCGCCAGTTGTACGATAAAATCGTACAATTGGTCATAAAGTAACAGAAAGGTACAACAGTGGTTTGACAATGTGTTGTTAAGCAGGCCAATGCCTAAGCTTATACACAAGCAAATGGCTATGAAGAAAGAGTTACCTCCTAATTCAGGCCGTATTGCTCGCTATCGTCGTTATACGAATTTAGCGACCGCAACAGTTCCACTTCCTGATTCTGGTTTGACTCCTCCAGGTCAAATCTTAAATGCTGTGGATATTGACGCAAGACTTGATTTTTACGGTAATGAAGGGGAGCTCCTAAAAGCAGCTTAAAAGTGCCGTAAATGGTTGATGCCCATTGACTTATGTAACTATTACAGATTCTGTAATGTTCATCAACCAAGATCCTAAACTTTATGGGATCTTTAAATCTCTGGTAATTGACTTGGAAGCCCTAGGAAATAGATGAAGCGAGTAATAAATAAGACTAAGTGGAAAAAGATTAAGAAGAATTATCAAAGGATTACGCAAAGCGTATTTCTAGATGAGGAAGAAGGTTTTATTTATGTATGGCATCATTATCAATTGAAGACTAAAGAAGGGTGACAAGGGGCAAGATTATGCAAGATATTACAAGCATTGATAGATTTACTAATAGGGAAACACAAATCTTAAATGGATTACTCCATAGATGGGAACCTAAAAAAGAATCATTTGATGAATTCTGTAATAAAATATTTAATAATCAGCCTGATCGACTAAGTCCAGAGACCCGCAAGGGAAGCGATAGTCAGATCCGCGACCATAAATAAAATCGCGGAGGGAAGTTGAAGAGCTTCCCCGCCATGGTAACATGGTCACAAAAGTAACAGATTGGTATTGAATCAAACAGTTTCCCTCTTAGCGCAATCTATGAGAGAAACAGAAGACGAATTAATTCGTAATATGTTGGCCTCTACCGCTTCCGTAATCAACTGTACTGGAGGGGTTAATGGCGACAATCCTACCGAATTATCTCGCAGCGATATTGACGCTACAATCTTAGCATTGCTCGGTAACGATGCAATCATGATCAGCGATAATATCGAGGGTACACTGAAGTTTGGTACAGCTCCAGTTCGTGAAGCGTTCTGGGGTATGATGAATACTGCTATTCTTGATGATTTAGAAGCTGTAACAGGTTTCATTTCTCAAGCGCAATATCCATCTAATATGAATGTGTTGAATGCTGAATGGGGTTCTGTTTCAAATATCCGTTTCTTGTACAGCTCGAAAGGGTCTGTTACACCTAACGCATCTTTGAATGGTAATAATATTTATAATATTTTTGTTACAGGACAAGAAGCCTATGCGATGATTGAGCTTACCAATGCAACGGCAAGCTTTATTTACACGCCTCCAGGAGGTCCAACAGATCCTCTACGTAGGTTGCAACTTGGAGCTTGGAAAATGGCGCAAGTACCTCGAATCTTAAATGACGCTTGGATTTTCAATCTACGCGCTACACATTCATAGGAGGTAGATTATGACTTTTCCAGGACGTGATATGAGACAGGGAACTTTCACCGTGGGCGAGGTAGTACCTACAACTGTGAAAGTTAATTGCGGATTCGTACCAACTAAAGTTGAATTAATCAACATGACGTTGCTTAATACTACAATGGCGGGAGGTCCCCCAGTTGTTAATCCAGGTGCAAACTATCTAACATTTAGAGCGACATGGATGGAGCAATTTGCTTCTTCTGTGACTCCATTTACAATGTTGGAAGCATTAAGTCCAAGTGCTGCAACAATTTCGTTAGGTCGTGTAACAACTAATGGAATTTCAGCATATAAAGGCCAAGTAACACCAAGAACTTTGAATCAAAACGAATTAGTTTTGGGACCAATTATTGCTGGTAGTAATACAGCTATTGGAACGGGTACTTTTACAATAGCATCTACGGCCACACTTTATGTTGGCGCTACAATCTTGATGACAAGAAACAGCGTTAACAAACAACTTGGTGGTCTGTATTTTACTGTTGCAACAATTCCAAGCTCAACAACATTCACCATTGCTAATGCTGGATGGTTGAACACAGCTAATTTCACGAACGGTGCGGAAACGTTCAACGTTCAATTAGTTATGGTTCCTCCTTATTTTTATCCATCACTGGCAACCGTTGTTAATATTTCTCAGGCTAATCCTGCAGTTGTAACAACATCGGTTAATCTTGGTTTGACTATTGGACAAGAGGTTCGGCTTCGTGTTCCGCAAGCCTTTGGTATGACTCAAGCAAATAATGTAATAGGAATTATATCTGCTGTGAGTGGAAACCAAATTACACTTGGAGGAACAACAGGAGCATTTAGTTTAAATAACGGAGTGGATTCATCTGCTTGGACTGCTTTTGCATGGCCAGCTGTAACAGTTCCTCCTTCTTTAAACTATGCAACTTTGACTCCAATTGGTTCAGGTCCCACAATATCGCAAAATCTTCTTTACAATGATGATTTGCTAGGAGATGCAACACAAAACATCTCTTTTGATGGATTTATTGTTGGATCTAGCGTTCTTAATACTCCTTCCACTACTGTTTTTGGTGTTACAGCCGGAGACGTTTTTGCATGGACAGCATGGAGAGCGGATCAATAAATGAGTTTTGTACCGGATAGATCAAATATTACGGACATTACCAATGCAAGCCCTGCGGTTGTGACCACAAGCACGCCGCATGGCTTGTCAACTGGAATGATTGTGAGAACAGTTGTGCCAAATAATTATGGTATGTACCAAATGAACGGACAGCAAGCACAAGTAACCGTGTTAAACCCCACTTCTTTTGCATGCTATCAAACTTTGGTTCCCACTTTGGTTCCTATTGATTCCACCAATTACAACACATTTTCTGCTCCAGCAATTCCTAATCTTTTATCTCAAGTATTGCCAATGGGAGAAGGTTCACATCCTATCAATGATATTGAATGGCAAAGAGTAAATGGATATTGCGAAAGCAACTTAGATGATGTGGTTTATAACAATTCAACAACAGAAATACCATTTTAGGAGAAAAAACATGGCAAAAGGAATGATTCAAACAGTTGATCAAGTAAGAGACCCATTAATTCACAAAAGAATTAATAAAAAACCAGTGAATGTAAATTCTGTTTTCGCAATGACTGCAGAAAATGATTATAAAGTCAGAGGGCAGTATGTAAATGTAGAATATCCTGGATTAACTCAAAAAATAAGTATAAAGTTATATAAAGATATGGCTTATTTTAACGAGGTTTTGGAAGATGGAAAATCGGTTGTTATTCCTTTATCTGTAGCTAGATGGATAAACGAAGAAATGGGATACGATCAGCATTCCTATATCCAAGATGACAAAGGAAATCCAATTAAAATGGGTAAGAAAATACCTAGGGGTAAATTTATCATCGAAGAGCATTTAAAATAGGATTGTAAAGAAGTTTTAAATTTGAGGATCTATGTCAACTTGGGATCTAAATCGTCTTAGATATGCTATCAGAAAGATAACAGGTAAGTATGATACAAATCAACTTCCTGATACTTCAGTTGGAGAAGTTAATATCTCTAATCCTGCTGGAATAGATGATTATATCAATGATTTTTATCTCTATGATATGCCAGAGCATTTTAGAACTTTAAAGTTAAGAGATTTTTTCACATTTTCGACAATTCCGAATTGTGGAACATATGCAGTTCCTGAGAATATCTACGAGATTTATGATCCCATCTATATTGATAACTATCAATTTCGATGGTATCAATACCCTCAAGAGTTTTATCAAGTATGGCCTGAACTTAATTTCACTGATCAAAATCGTTTTATACCAAACGGAATTATTTCAACTTTTCCTCCATTTACTTTAACTCAAACTCCAATACAACAAGGAACTGTTGTAATAGGTTTGACACCCAATATTGATGGTCAAAATCCTGGAGCATTAGAAACTTTTACGGATCAAGATCAGCCCGTACCTTTAGATATTCCCCAACAACAATATTTCAACAATCCTGGCCTTCTTATTAGTAATCAATACAATGGTCCTTTGCCTCCTCCTAATCCAGGGGTTACCCCAGGAACTGGAATCATTGATTATTTGACCGGATTAGTAACATTAAGTTATATGAACGCTCCGCCTAACGGGACAACTTCATCTTGTCATTATCATCCGTATGTAGCTTCTAGATCGAGAGATATTCTTTTCTGGAATCAAAACTTATATATTCGTCCAATTCCTAATGATACATATTTTGTTAAAGTTATGGCATATATGATGCCGACAACTGTTATTTCAGCAGCTACGAATGCAACTATTAGACCTTCTCTTTATGTTGATCCAGCAACTACACCAAGTAGTGCACCAACAAGTACTACGATTCAAGTCCAAGGTTTTACGGGTAATAGTGGAAGTCTTCCAACCGATTTGCCCCAATTTAATGAATGGTGGCAACTCATATCTTATGGTGCATCCATTAAGATTTTTATCGAGGATGGTGATTGGGAAGAAGCTAACCGCATTAAGCCAATATTCGAAGAACAAAAGATGCTCGCACAAAGAAAAACTTTAAGACAGTTGGCTCACCAACGTATACCTACAGTATATAGTTCAAACACTGCTAGGAGTGATACATGGCCGATTTTCCCAATTTATTAATTTGTATGGATTATTTTAAATTATGTGATAAAGGTTTTGAACATATGGCTTCAGTACCTACCTACGATGATGCATATGATGCAACAGAACAATATATGGAATCTTCGTGTTATTCAGCATATGCGATCACGAGATATAAAAGGTTTCCAGGTCAAGAAGATGCTTATGCTATTCTTGTATTACCTAAATTGAGGATTTATGAATAAATGGCCTGTTAAAACATATTTAGCCAATCCTTATGATTCAAAAAAAGATCATAAAGGTAAGAAAACTCATCTTACTCCGGATGGAAGAATTTGGAAAAATGATTATCTTAAATTTGATATGACATCACAAAGAGGAAATAAATGATATGGCTAACACATACACGGACACGCCTATTGCAAGTCATACTTTGGCAGCTGATCAGCCAGTAATTGAGGGTAATTTTCTTTATTTAGCAAATACTCTTGGAACTTCAAATGGTAAAAATGGTGATCATCAAATAGCTTTGACAGGTGTGGATACTACGCAATTTGAGGGAAGACATAGGCAAGTTTGTTTGAATAATCGTCATGGTGCAGCTCCAACCGTAGCAGGTATAGGAGATGGAACGAATGCCTTAATTTATGCGGATGATGGAAATATTTTTTTTGGAAGTGTTACGGGAACGGGGGCTTTTCAACTAACGACTTATAATGGAGGAGCTAACTTTGGAGGTTATGCCACAATTGCAACAGCAGGTTTTAAAACTGTGAGAGGTGCGGGATGGACATTTCTTCCTGGAGGATTAATTTATCAATATGGTTATATCCAAAGTCCTGGAGCGGTTGAAAAAATGAAATTTCCAATTCCTTTCCCAACAAACGTTATGGGTGTTTTTTTAACTTTAGCGAGAACAGCATCAGGAGGAGATAGCGTTTGGATTGATACTAGTGGAACTAATAACCTAAATCAATTTCAAATTAAAAGTTCAACCAGCACTGCGGATTATATTTATTTTACTGCAATAGGGAACTAATGGCATACGAACCCCATTTAGTAACACCTTTTGAAAATAGTGGCCTTAAGAAATGGTATAAGCCATTTTTAATCGGTCAAAAAGCTTTTCCTGTAATTGAAAATGCCTATGCTCGTAGGGGAATAGTTAGAAAAAGAGAAGGTTATCAACTTCTAGCAACTTTACCTGATGCTGATAAACCTGTTCAAGGATTAAAAAATTGGATAAATCCTTCTACATTAGGAGAAAGACTTTTAGCTTTCAGTCTTACTAAATCTTACTTATTCGATGATTCAACACAGACATTTAATAATGTAACATTTAGGTTTGGTGGAGGAGCTTTTAGTTTTACAAATGGTACGAATGACTATTTTTGGACATCTAATTTTGCTGGTTCAATGTGGGAAACCAACAATCTAACAGCGGATGGAATAAATTATTGGAATTTAGCAAATAATTGGACAAATTTTCGGCCGATCGTTAGCGGAACAGTTGTTTTAAATGCAGCCTTAATTATCCTTCCATATAAGGGAAGATTGGTTGTATTGAACACAACAGAAGATACCGCACCATTTCCAAATAGAGCTCGTTGGAGTCAATTAGGTACTCCTTATGTTTTAAGTGATGCGACTCACGCTCCTGCCCCAGGTTTCGGAGTAGATGCAACCGCATGGCGATCTGATATAGTTGGTAAAGGTGGTTTCATTGATGCTGACACCTCCGAAAGAATAGTAAGTGCTGAAATAATAAAAGATACTTTAATTGTCTTTTTTCAAAGATCAACTTGGCGCCTTAGATATACCGGTAACGAAATTCTTCCTTTCATTTGGGAGCGTTTAAATACTCAATATGGTGCAGAATCCACATATAGTAATGTCGCATTTGATGAAGCAGCATTAGCATTTAGCCGTTATGGTTGGATTGGATCTACTACAAATGACGTAGCACGAATAGATTTAGATATCCCGGATGATTCTTTTGCAATTGAAGGAACGAATGTAAACATTACAGGATTAAATAAAGTCCAAGGAATAAGAGATTTCTTTAGAAATTTCGCTTATTGGACATATATCCCCATTGGTGCAACTACAGCCAATCAAATCTACGCATATAATTATATTGATAAATCATGGACTATATTTGACCCTTCAGTACCAATAAATGTTTTTGGAACGTATAGAAATACGGCTGGAGATCTTACATGGTCAGTATTTACAAAACCGACAGATACATGGGATAATTTTGGGGTAACTACAATTTGGAGTGATCTGGGTTCAGGACAGAATGAGGATTTTCCCTATATAATTGGTGGAGATTTAAATGGAAATGTCTATTTAATGTTTGAATTCTTCAACGCACCGGCTACAGATGACGGAACAAACTTTAATTTCAATATTCTGACATCTCGATTTAATCCTTACTTCAATCAAGGGGCAAAATGTAGATTAGGATATGTCGATCTTTATTGTACTTCATTTCCTGGTGGAGAAATCACAATAAATCATTTTGTTGATGACCAGCAAACTCCGATATTTACCAGGAAATTGGAATTATTTAGCAGAGGAGTAATTCAAATATCGAATATCACGCCAGGAAATCCAACCCTAATAACAACGACAACCCAACATTTTCTTTCAACGAATGAGGAAGCAACTATCTCTGATATAGTGGGAAACATAGGTGGAATTCTTAATAATAATACATATATTGTAACCGTGATTGACACATTTAATTTTACAATTCCAGTTAATACAACAGGATATTCCTATAACTCTGCGGGATTTGTTTATAACAAGAGCGATCAGGACGGTGATGTAACATATACTAGAATTTTTCTAGGTGCAGTAGCTCAT
>Ga0134126_10001085_pt1 | contig 34450 bp, 31 predicted proteins | sample KB31752_FD_96881 | JGI IMG/M metagenome (GOLD analysis project Ga0134126, IMG submission 96881) | Terrestrial soil microbial communities with excess Nitrogen fertilizer from Kellogg Biological Station, Michigan, USA - KB3-175-2 | ecosystem: Environmental > Terrestrial > Soil > Unclassified ...
AACGTTAACACCAGCACAGAAAAAGATAAGAGAAGAATACAAAGCAGGTATTGCTCCAGGAATTGCAAATATTCCCCTTGCGGCAAAATCAACTCACATAAAACCGATTACAGTTCAAAATCCTATCACTGAAGGAATGAGAACAGTAAAAGGAAACAAAATACCTGAAGGTGTAGGACCAAAAACTGCTATTTATGGTGAAACCGGAGTAACACCATTTATTAAATCAGGAGATAAAAAGGGGAACTTTATTCCGGATGCAGAAGAATTGAAAAAAGAAGAAGCAGCTGGAAACGTAGAGTGGAAAGTGGCGTCAATAGGTAACTTAACGTACGGTAAAGGAGCATATTCAAAGAATAATCCAAATCCTGAAACGAGGGTTCCAATCGTAACACCTACAAGTGAAATAAAGAGCCCGATAGCAAAACATGTTGATTACGATGCCCTGCAAAAAATTGCAGATGAAAAAAATGCTGCTACAAAAACACCTCAATCAAAAGGAAAAGTAATGGTAATTGGTCCTGATGGTAAGAAATACAATCTACCACATGATCAATTGGAAGAAGCGATCAAACAGGGATATAAACAAGCGAACTAATGGGAGACAGAAAAAAACTTGATCTTACGCCTGTTGATGAAACAACAGATACGAAAACAACTTCATTGGATTTAGAACCAATTGAAGAAAAAAAAAATGGCAATTCGGAATCCACCTCGACTTCGAACTCGGTAAATGGTACCTCAGAATCAACGGACGCTCTATTGGCTTCAGAAATCCCTTCTATTGGCAAGATTAAACAACAAAATGTACAGAATACAAACTTCGATAATGCAGCTATTATCAAAGATCGCATTGCTAAAACATTTCCCACAATGGGAACAGTTGGCCGTGAGTCTTTTATAAATACCTTAGCAGATAAATACGGATATGATAAATCCGCTATTCAAAAATATGTTTCTTCATTAGATCTTCCGGATACCCGAACAGAACAAGAAAAAAAGTTCGACACTATTGAAGCATCAAAGTCCCCTGAAGAATTAAAATCACAACGAGAATCATTGCCGTTTGGAGATCAGCGTCCTGGACCAGAGTTTGTAAACGAATTGGCAGACAATGCTGTTGAAGGAACTACTCAGGGATTAAAGCAGGCAAAAACAGGTCTTGTTGGTTTAGCCGATGATTTAAGCGCAAAAGGTTTTGTTGATGGGAAACCTTTATCTACTAAATTTAGTGATATAGGTAATCATGCATTAAATACAGTTGCTGGCGCAACTAAAGCAGCATTTTCAGCAGCAGGAGTTGTTGTACCGGAACTGGTAGCATTTAACTCAGCTACAAAAGGAATAAAAGAACTTCCTGAATCAGCGAAAGCAAATATTACACAATTGCTGGTTCCTCAGACAGAACATCCACAAACCGAAAAAGAAAAGGCAGATAAGCTTGATGAGATTGTGGACCTCCCTTTTGCTGCCGCAAGTACTATTGCAGATGCAGCTGGTTATAAGCCTGAAGAAGGGTCAACAGGGAAAGCAGTATTGGATATTTTAAACATTTTAATCCCATTGGGCGCACATGCTGTTGGAGAAGCAGCAGTTGAGAGGTATAAAAGTGTTGATGATCTTAAAGCGATATCAAATAAAATTACCGATGGAACAGCAACTCCCGAGGAAGTAAAATCGTATGGAGAAATATCAAAGGCTATTGGCAACTTATCACCAGAAGATGTAAAAAATGCAATTCCGAAGCCAGAACACGATGAACTACATAGTAAATTAGCAGAGCTACAGGCAAAAACTCAAGAACCGGGATTTACGTCACTCCCTCCCGAAGTTCAGGATGGTATAAAAAAAGATATTGCGTCAACGGTAACTGAAATAGCAAATAAAAGTCAGGAGCAAGTCGATAATCATTTAGCTGATGCTCAAAAAAATGCAGAAGTAGCAGATATTGATACAAAAATAGCTGATGCAACTCAGGCATTAGAAGGTACTGATGGCGCAGTAAAAGAATCAATACAAAGAACTATTGACTATTATAATGAACGTAAAAATGAATTAACTAAAACTCAAAACAATGGCACCTTACAAATCGATAGCCCAGGAGAGGTACTTCCACGCCAACAAACAGAAATTGGAATCACAGGGAGTGAACCTGAAGGAATGGGATCAAGCAAGCAAGGGAAAGAAACTCCCGTACAAAGTGAAAAAGAGCAAGTATCTGCTCCCCAAGAAGGAGAAAAAGTAAGTGAACAATTCAGCAAAAAAGCAGATGAGGCTACTAAAGCATTAAAGGGCCAAGAGGTTGAATTTTTCGGTGAACAAGGATCAAAAGAGTATCGGGATGCACTAAAAACTATTGATAATAATGGCTCTTCCAAAGAGGAAGTCACAATTGCTCAGGAAAAAGTAAAAGAACTTGAAAGTAAATTAACTCCTGAACAAAAAGATAAGTTTTTTAATAGCGCCATTCCGGATCCTAAAATATTGAGGGAAATATCAAACCGAGTTAGTGTTGTTGAAGAATCACAAAATTTAGAAGAACTAGCCTCTACTGCAAAAAAAGTGGCAATGGATTACGCCATTGATAAAAATAACGAAGTGGCAAAATCCGTTCTTCCGGAAATATCTAAAAGGGCTACTGAACTTGGAATAAAACCAGAAGAATTAATCAGTGAAATACTAAAAAAAACTAGTGAAGCCTTACCTGATAAAGTAGATGCAGAATTTTTAAATAAAAGTATTTTCAAAGAATTAACTACCGAAGTACCTGAAGAAACAAAAACAATTTCTGATACAAAATCGGCCCCTATTCCAGAAAAAGAATCGCCAAAACCTGCTGAAGAAAATCAGGTAGGTATTAGCGAAGCTATGCGAAAAAAGCAACGAAAAGAACTTGGAATTGAAGAACCAACAGAGAAAAACAGCGGACTCCCGAAAGAAACGTTCGATGCTTTGAATAAAGAAGCTAATCGCCTGGTAGATTCAAAAGAAGTTGATTATAACAAACTTGCTGAAAGTATCTTAAATGAAGGTCATACGACAGATGGCTTAGGAAAAGCAATATTGAATCGTGGATTGACAGAGCTAAATAATAAGGCGATCGATGCAAAAGTTAAATTAAATGAAGCGAAAGCAAATGGTGATATAAAAGCTAGTGAACAATATGCAGATGAATGGCTTCAGCATATTGCCGACATTGATCGAATTCAGAAAGCATTGGAACTAGAAGGAACAAAGGCCGGTAGAAATTTAAACGCAATGAAACAGTCGATGCGTGAAGATTATTCTGTAGGTAGCCTTTATTCAAGATTTAAAAAAGCTAATGGAGATAAACCATTACCTAGAGAAATCATTGACAGATTAGATACTTACGCTGCACAAATCGAAGAATTAAATGTACGCATCAAGGCAGCAGAAGAGTTAGTGGAGGCTCAAGGTAAACAAATAGAGGATATAAAAAAATCAAAACCTGCAACAGAAAAAGAAAAGATTGCTAAAATCAGGGAGAAACGTCAATCACTATTTGATGATTGGAAAAAATACCGTGATGGAAATAATAACGTAGTTAAAAACTCTCCTTTACCGATTGGCGATGAGGACATAAAATTCATTGCAAAAATTGCGTTATCTTATATCGAAGAGGGTTATGTAACCACAATGGCAGTTGCGAAACAATTAAAGTCCGATGTAAAGAAAAACATGGGGGTTAAATTAACTGATGAAGATATTTCGAAGGTATTGGATACAGAGGTTGATGGTAAAAAAGTCGTTGACAATTTTGAAAATACCGGAATTCCAACAAATAAAAAATCATTACTTGATTTAGTAAATAAAGCTGAGAATGAAACCGTAGCTGGGGAAAAACAAAAACAAACAAGAGCAAAACAATCCGAACAAGAAAAAGCGTTAATTCAGAATACAAATAAATCATTAAACGATTTAAAGATTGCCAGAGAAAAAATTAAACGCAAAGTTGATAATGAACAATCGGCGATAGAATTTGGAAATAAAAGTACTTCTGATAAATTTAAGGAGGCTATTTCGAATGTTATGAATGTTCCCAGATCAATCATGTCTTCATTCGACTTTTCAGCACCTCTGCGTCAAGGATTGGTTGCATCAGCATCTCATCCATTATCCGCAATAAAAGCAGCGGGAGGGATGTTTAAAGATTTTGCTTCTCAAAAAAACTTTGACAATTGGATCATTAATTACAAACTTTCACCGGATTGGGAACTTGCCAAAAAAAGTGAATTATATGTAGCAGACCCGCATGAAGCAAGTTTAAATGGAAGAGAAGAAGCATTTATGAGTAACCTGGCGGAAAAAATTCCTATTGCAAAATATGGTATTAAGGCTTCTGAGCGTGCGTATGTTGGTTACTTAAATAAATTACGGACTGATGTGTTTAAAAACTTAGCGGAACAACTCTCAAAAAATGGTAAAACATTCGAGTCTAATCCGGAAGAATTTAAGTCACTTGCAGACTTTGTAAACAGTGCTACTGGAAGAGGTAAATTGCCAAACAAGACAATTGAGGATGCCGCCCCACTTTTAAATTCGATATTGTTTTCACCAAGACTCATTGCATCCAGAATAAATTTATTGAATCCAGTATATTACGGTAAGATGCCACCCCAAGTAAGAATTATGGCCATAAAAGACATGGCTAAATTTGCAGGTGCTGCAGCAACTACTCTTGCATTAGCAAAATTAGCAGGCGCCCAAGTAGAAACAGATCCAAGGAGTTCTGATTTTGGAAAGATAAAGGTTGGAGATACTCGTTATGATATTATGGGTGGTTTCCAACAATATATTCGTGCTGCTTCACAAATTGCATATGGCGAAAAGAAATCTACAGCAACTGGAAAAATAATAAAACTCGATCCAGCTAAATTCCCATATCAATCACGCGGCAGCGTACTAGCAAATTTTGCGAGAGTAAAACTTTCTCCAGTGGTTGGAATTGGTGTAGACTTTTTAACAGGACAGGATGCTGTAGGTCAACCTGTAACTGTAAAAAACGAACTATACTCCCATTTTACTCCATTACAATTGCAAGACGGAGTTCAGGCATATAATTCCGGAGGAATGAAAAAAGTCTTACAAGTATTGACTCCTGCTATGTTTGGAGTAGGTGTTCAGACTTATAGCAGTAAAAAGACACAAAAGAAAGTTGAGGCATATCATAAAAAACTTGCCGGTGAAGAATAATCTACACTTGTAGAAATAATTCGCTCCTTATTTAGAATCATTCCAAATAAGGGTTATATTTGTAGAAAATATTTCTACAAATGGCGAATAAGAAAAACACCCAATACACCTTAATAACAGATAAAAGGTGTGTTCCATTTAATGTTTCAGGTACAGGAACAATTACAACCACAGGTATTGGCATAACCGGAGTAGGAACAATATTCCGAACTGAATTAAAACGAGGCGCATACATCTATAATGCCTCTACAAGTGAAGTTCGAATGGTAGTTGATATCCCGTCTGATACCTATGCCGTTATGGAAAGCCCATTTACTGCAGAACTGACCGCTGTTACGCTACCTTATATCGAATCCTATAAATCAAATGCACGCTCAATTTCTGTAATGATTCCTGTTACAAAACAGGATTTAACAACTGCAAATGCATGGGGTTTTATCGACGGTCAGGCATATCCTCCGGGGGTACCCATCACTTTCGAAAAAGCAAACAGGATCATCAGCGGATCGATGGATTGTATTAATCCGATAATCGTGGACGCTACAGGGACTCAAATGTTAGTTGGAATTGAATATTAAATGGGGTTTGGGAGAAACATACATCCTGGGTTTTCCACTCAGTATAAGGCAGCATCAAATCCTATAGATCCTGCCGCCCAAACATTATTTGATGCATGGGCTGCCGCAGGTGTGCCCGCAAATACAGCTCGTAAAACAATGGTAAATAATACCATAATAGGGTTAAAGAACGCTGGAATCTGGTCAAAGATCGATAGTCTACAAATGTATGTTGCACACGCGCAGGGGGCGGCATTAATTGATTGGAAAAAACCATCAAGAGTAGCGATTCTGAACAATGCCGTAGGAACAACATTTGTCGTTGATCAATATATCAAAGGGAATAATACAAGTACAAACATTGATACGCAGTACAATCCTGGTGATGGCGGCGGTCCATATAATTTTACCCAAAATAATAATTTTTATGGAGTTTATTTTCTTGAGAGTAAAGCAGAAAATAAAACGGATTTAAGTACGCTAGATGCCGGAGGTGTTGGTTATGAATTAGATTGGTTTCCATCTTCAGGTATTGGTGGACAATTCACCGGTAAAAGCGGTAACGCAACCACCTCATTACAACAAAATATTTTAAATCCTATTGGTTTTGTTTCGATGGTAAGAACCGGTGCTACATCATCAAAAATATTAAAAAATGGATTTACTACTGTTGACGATCCTTCGCCATTAACCTCTGCAGCGGTTATAAACAGAAGTTTTAAGCTGTTGGCTAGAGATACAAATGGGGTATTTAGTAACTGGTCTACAAAAAAGATAGCATATTTCTGTGCCGGAGATGGAACTGTAGATAACTATGTACTAAATAATATTATATCTGCCAATTTCTTAAATCCATTAGGTGTAATTCCTCAAAAAAGAGTAATTATTCACGGAAATTCTTATATCAATGGATTACTACTACCTGCAAGAGTTCGAGTTGATTTAGGTTACCCTGGAATTGATTTTCTACAACACGGAACCGGAGGATATACAACCGCACAATTACTTGCGGAGGCTCCAAGCATTATTTTTAATTTGACGAACTTATTTTACACAAAAAATATTCTTGTCTTTCAGGAATTCACAAATGGATTTACTGTTGATGGAGCCAACGCTGCAGCAATAACCAGCCAATACAATGAAGCTGTTCAGTACTGCACCTTAGCGAGAGCAGCAGGATACAAAGTATTAATAAATACAATGTATCCAAGAGGAAGTATAGGAACCGGAAATTTATTTCGACAAAACGATTCTAATTTACTTGATAATTCTACATTAAACGGATTAATACGAAATACCTGGACGACATTTTGCGATGGAATTGTAGATGGGGCATCAGACCCAATTATGGGAATATGGAGCCAAGGTGTTCCGGGAGTAGGAGAATTAAACACGACATACTACGCTGATCCAACGCATCCAAATGCTACGGGTTATAATAGATATGCAGACACATATATGTACCCAGCAATTAATAACTTACTATAATGAGTGGATTTGGATCAGCAGCAGGCAATAGCTCAAGCAGTGGCAGCGGAAATGTTACTGTAGCCAATTATAATGCTCAATTAGCAGGGTATGTTACGATAAAAAGTAGCAGTTATGTTGCTGTTTCTACGCAAACAGCAGCTACGTACTTCTTTTTAATGAATGCTGCGGCGGCAGTAACAAGTACAAGCGGATCTGCGATCCCTCAAACACCAAATGCTATTTATATTAATCCTACAGATTATCCTTCTGTGAATGGACTGAGTCCAAAATTAAGGTTAACTATAAGTTCTTTTGTAAACGCCACGGCTCCTGCAGTTACTTTTACTTTTGGGTTATATCCTATAACAGCTCCTGGAAGTGCAGGCGGTGCAGGAGTAAGATCACACACTATAGGAACAGTCGTAACAGGTAGCACAATAACATTAGCAACACCTAGTGCAAATACTAATAATGCCTCAATAGGTTCGGACTTTGCAATGCCGGCAGCAGGATGGTATGTGATCTGCGTTACATACAGTGCAGGAATTGCTGCAAGTTCATGGGTAGAATTAATCGGGGACATACAATTAAGATATACATAACAACAAAAAAAATGAAAAAAATAATCACCACACTTTTACTAATAACAATCATTTCTTCTGCATTTGCACAGGTTGTACATCAGGCAGCTGGAATGCCAATAAATTATTTATACGCAAAATATACCGGTTCAAGAGCAAATGCATATCAAATGGCGTATGAATTTGGGGCAGACACAACCACTGTAACCTGGTATCCATTAACTCACGAATTTGATTTTTTCGGAGTTGGGTGCTTTCCCGGTAATTGGATCCTTTTAGATCCATCACAGACTCCAACTTTTGGGGTTCCTCCTACTGTTTGTGATTCATCATTCATCTGGAGAGTAACAAATTTTAGTATTATAAAAAGGTTAGATCCTTATTGCGATTCAATCATTGGATACTATCCAACTACATCACAAGCTAATTCATCTTATGCGACAATTTCGCACACTCATACTTTTGCTTCTTTAACATCAAAACCAACTACTTTAAGCGGATACGGGATCACAAATGCGTATCCATTGTCAGGAAATCCATCAGGATTTTTAACCTCCGAAGTAGATGGAAGTGTTACAAATGAAATAGAATTGCCTACTCAAACAGGGCAAAATGGAAAAATATTATCTACAAATGGGACCACTCCTAGCTGGATTTCACCTCCAACAGGGACAGTTACAAGCGTTGGAGTATCATCAACTGATTTTTCAGTTAGCGGATCCCCGGTAACTTCTTCCGGATCAATGACCTTAAACTTAAACACAAGTGGCGTATCATCTGGATTTTATGACTGGGTAACCGTAAATAGTAAAGGAATTGTTACCGCTGCTGGAAATATGGCAACACCTATAGCAATAGCTTCCGGTGCAAGAAATTTTAATCAAGCATATCAGGTGTCCACGACATCGCAGTCTCATATATCGGTATCGCCACAATTATCTTGCAGTCTTTCACTATCTGGTGGAACATCAGGAACAATTGTTTTGGAAATTTCAGCAAACGGAAGTACCGGATGGATATTTCAAGGAGAAATATCCGGAAGTAATACCGGAACGTTGACCATTGGACTAAATACAACACAAATTACCGGCGGTCAAATGACTGCGGATTTGCCAGCAGGATATTACTGGAGACTAACAACAACAAACGTAACAGGTACTCCGACATATACCTTTAACGGTGGATATTATACAACTTATTAAAAAATAAAAACATGGACCACTATCAAATTCCAATGACATCAACTCACAAGAGTGAGATGTTGACAATTTTAAATGAATCTCAGTCTACGGACAAAGGGCCTTTAATTTCAATAGTAAGTAACGCAACTAGTTCAATGATAATGGATACTGATCAGATCAATAAATTCCTTGTCATTTTACACGCTGCAACAGAATCATACAAACAAGAGTTAATAAACGTAGTAGATCCAAACGGCCCTACTCCACCAATAAAAATGTAAATGTTTTTATCAAAGCGATCCAAAAACAAAGCAGTACTCGCCATTATAATAATGTCGCTGTGTTTAGCAAACTATCATATTTGCAATTTTGTGTTCGGGGATAATTTAACTAATTGGTGGAAATTGAAATTGATCATTATTAATTTTTGTTTTGCGCTATGTTTTACTTTGGCAAGGATTGGTACACGAGGACTTGCAAGGTTTGTACTTTCTTTAGGAATTGGATTTTTTATAGCGGGAATTTTTGATCGGATATTTTTTAATATACAACAATATCGATGGATTGATTTATTAATGATAACAATCACAGTAATAACATCTTATATAGAGGTCTATGTCAACAGTAGAAGTCGAAGAGCTTAAAAACAAAATAAATGAAGTTCAGAATCAGAACAAAGAGTTATCTGGTAAGGTTGACAGGGTTCTGTCATATCTTGATAATGATAACGCTACCGGTCGGGTAGGCATATTTCAAAAAGTTATCAATGCTGAAAAAGCAATTGAAGAAATGGCTGAAGATATAGCAGATGTTGTAAAAAAAACTGAAATAGCAAAAGCTGTAAAGGAATCAAAAATGGCTACCTGGGGAGCAATTGGAGCAATTATTATTTTAATTTTTAAAGCATTTTTAACCTATTTTTTATCGAAAGTACTATGATAATGGAGGAAGAAATAATATCAGCATTAAAAGAGGTCATAACCGTTTTTGGGGAAGATCAAGCTAAAATTGTTGAGCAAGTTTTTAGAAATGAAACGCGTCACTTTTTATCTGGAAATTTCCAAAAGACATTATCTCCAGGGATGGAAGCGTTTGGTGTAAATCTTCCTTATGGATGGACATCTGCTGGAACATATTGGTTATTGCATCCTAAATACGCTCCTACAGGAGTTTATGATGAGGTTGAGAATAATTCTGGGATGTCAAATTCAAGAGGAATTAGACATTTTTTAAAATTTGATTCTCTTGAAGCAAGTATGATGACGGTTGCATTTATTTTACATTCTCGCGGAGGTGATGGAGGTAGTTGGTTTTCTGTTTCAGATGCAGCTTTTAGGGCCAAATACAATGATTATTTATCTCACATCATACCAAAATTCGTAAATGAAATAATAAAATAAAAAGAGACGGACACCACATCCATCTCTTTCATTATTATCTCGTAAGTCTAGCATGGTCCTTACGAAGTAACCACTAAGACAACAAATATAAATAAAAAATGAAAGAATTCATATTTCTGCACAAAATTGAATTTATTGTTGTGCTAGTTATACTTAGCATAATCATAAATATTTTATTGAGACTGAAAGGTATTATAAAATTAATATCAGCCATTATTGAAGACACATTAAAGGTTGAAGAAGGAGGTGTTAGAAGATTTTCAGGGACGAAATTAACAATGTTTGTTGCATTTTCTTCTATCGTATGGTCATACCATTACATTACAATAAAATATGGTTTTAATGAATTAGCGTTCACTGTAATGGCATGTATTGCAACTGGAGTAACTATTACAAAGGCTATTAGTAAAAAAATAAATCCAGATAATACAAATTCTTCGGATGGTACAAACTCTTAAAAAATACTGGATGTTAGTTTTGTTTATACTTCTGATCATAATCGGGATTATTTATTTTATCAACACATATCAAAAAACAAAAGCAGAATTGCAGTCGAAAGACGATACAATAAAATTGCTGATTGATTTAAAAGAAAAAGAACTATCAATTCAAAAAAACAAATATGAAGTAGATAGCATTCGGTATGTAAAAAATATTGATAGCGCTACAAGTCTATACAATAATCTAGAAGCAGCACGCAAGATCGATTTTAATTATTATCAAAATAAAATAAATGCGCTTAAAAAAATCAATACTTATTCTAGTAGGCAGCATTTGGCTGACTCACTTGCCGGCACAAACTAAAAAGCCAATTTGCGATTCGGCTATTTCGGTATGCCCTAAAGTGTTTGACAAACTTGTGCTCGAGTCAACCCTTAGCAAAAAGTATTATTCGGATAACATTAAACTATTAGCCGAGAAGCAAGTGTTACTATTCAAAAACAACCAAAAAGATTCTCTTGTTTCTGTCACTTCAGGGCTATTAAATATTTCCGAACAAAATAACAGGTTGTCGAAAATTGAATTGGATCAATATAAAATCGACAATAAATATCTGAAAAAACAAGTCAAATGGTTAAAATTTGGCTGTATATCCTTCCCAATTATTGGCGTGGCTACCACATTATATGTGGTAATAAAAAAATAATTACACCTTATTTGGAATCATTCTAAATAACATCTACATTTGTAGAAATTAAATTCTACAAATCAAATGGCAGGTACAAAATCAAAAGTAGTTTCATTAACTGATTTAGCTACGGGGTATGCGTTCCAACTAGGTTCGCAGCAAATAACTCAGTTTTACGGAATTAATTCCGGGGCAAACTCAACCATTACCTATGTGGATCAAGAAGATCACACATATATTCGAAATGTTACAGAATCTGTGGCCACAATAAATACCGCTGCAGCAAAGACATTTTCTGTAACACTGAATGATACTGCTGGCTCAGTTGTATATATACATCCTGATCGAATTGTCTATATATTCGATATGACGACATACCGCCAAATATCTTATTATACTTCTAATGGCGCTGCTTTAAGGCAAATAACAGTAACTGATTCAGCAGCCACAATAAATACTGCTGCAGGAAATACATTTATCGTTACTCCAAAAGCAACTGGAGCTATACAACGTTATCTGAATTGCAATTTTGTTGCAGCAATGACTATCGATGGTTTAGGAAGAGCAGCTACACTAGCAGTTACTTTCGGTATTGAATCACCTTTAACAATTACAGCAGCAGGTACAGGTTATACCTCTGCCCCTACTTTTACTTTTTCAAGTTCTTCAGGAGGTTCTGGGGTTGTGGTAGCAAATACATTTAAAGCAAACGCAGCTACAATCTCTGCAGCAGGAACGGGATATGTTGCAACAAACACAATTACTCTTTCGGGTGGAACTTCTACTACAGCAACCGTATTAACGGTAGCAACAATAAAATTAGTAAGTGCTGCATTAAACGCAGCCGGTACAGGATATACAGCTGGAGACGTGCTTACGTTGGTTGGAGGAACATTCTCAACCGCTGCCCAAATTACTGTCCTTACTGTTGCGGCAGGTTTAATCTCAACATTTACAATTACAAGAGCCGGATCTTATACTGTTGGATCAACAACATTTACCGTTACTGGTGGAACCGGAACCGGCGCAACATTCCAAACAGGTGTATTCGGAGTAAATACAGTTACAGTAACAACAGCAGGAAATTATACTGTATTACCAGCTAATCCGGCTGCACAAGCTTCTACTTCAGGCAGTGGAACGGGTGCAACATTCACAATGGATTGGGGTATTCTCGCAGCGACAGTTTCAGCCGCTGGTTCAGGATACGGCAATGACACAGTACTTGTTATATCAGGTGGTGGTGGAACCGGTGCAACAGCAACGTTCACTAAAAAGGTTACAGGAATTACAATTGTAGATGGAGGAAGTGGATATGACATTACCCCTACTATCACAATAACTGGTGACGGATCCGGTGCAACAGCAACAGCAACAATATCTAACGGCGCAATTAATTCTACAACAGTTACAGCGGCAGGTACAGGTTATACTGTAGCAGGTGCAGTAGCAAGTGGTGGAATTGGTGCAGAAATAATTTACAACATTTTCGGAACAGCATATCATGAAATAAAAGTTACCGAAACAGTATCAGCTTTAGCAACTACGATCAATGCCCTTTAAGTTCTGATTAGTTTGTTTTGACCAGGAAAGAGAGATTAAAACCCTCTCTTTCTTTTTAAAAGATAATAATAAAATATAATATTTTAATGGAAAAGCCCGACCTGAAATCCGTAAAGGATAAGAAGGTAATTGACTACATCAATTATCTGGAAGCTATCACCAAAAACTCCCGCTACAACACATTTATTGCACTTCGACAACAAGCCGATAGTTTTAATGAACAGATGACGATTCGTACTGTCGAAAAACCTCATCCGGAAGATTCGTCCAGGATGGTAAAAGTCACTTGTGGTTATGTTGATTTATTCGCAGACAAAGATTCAAAGGAATTTGATCGGATATGGAAATACATGATGGAGGCAGATGCTATGGAAGATAAGTTGGACGCTATGTATAAAAAGTTACTACCGGTAGAGCAAGAAGAAGTTTTAAAAACTGTTGAAGGATCTACAGCAGAATTTCACATATATAGAAAAACAAAAAAATGATTTCATTACCTAAATATAATGGTTTCATACAAGAACGAACTGTTGGTGAGTATACATTTTTATTGCCAGATCCTCCTAACTTAAAAGAAATTATGAATAAAGATTTGCCAAAAGAAAAGCAAAAATTTATTCGTACAACTGTCCCCAATGGGATACTGCAATGGGACGAGAAATCAAGACTTGAATTTGAAGCTAAAGAATGGGATAAACGTGATGATGGATTATGGTTTTGGAATAATGGAAACTTGGAATATATCACTGGTGCCAATTATTTATTTATAAATAACTGGAGAGTAGAAGGAGGGTTTCCGATGTTTACTGATGCTCAAAGAGATGTTTTCTTATTATGGAAATACAAAGTTGCATTAAATACTTTAGCTAGGGGTCTGATATTTATAACAGGTCGTCGTTTTGGTAAAACACATATGGGTAACTGTATTGGATATGATACAGTTTCAAAATTACCGGAATTACAGCATATGGGAATTCAGTCAAAATCTGATACCGATGCGAAAGCTGTATTTAATAAATTAATTGTTTCGTGGAAATACTTGCCTTATTATTTCAAACCCGTAGATAGTGGGGAATCTAATCCTGCAACAACATTACAATTTAGAGAACCAAGTAAAAGGGATACAAAAAATCAAAAAAAGACATACGCTCAAGCACTTAATTCTTTTATTGATTTTGAAAATTCTCAAGAGGTCGCATATGATGGACAGCGCCTAGAATACGCGCTACAAGATGAAATTGGGAAGGATAAAAAGAATAACGTATATGAGCGTATACAAGTCGTTAAAGAGTGTGTATTTGATGGTGGAATCATAGGTAAAATTTTTGCAACGTCAACTGTCGAAGAAATGGAAAAAGGCGGAGGAGAGAATTGTAAAAAAATTTGGGATAGTGCAGATCCTTCTCCAGAAAAGTTAATGCCAAACGGAGAAACTCAGATGGGATTATTAAGGTATTTTTCTCCTGCATATTACGGGAATAGAGAAAAAGATACTGTTACTGGAGTTCCTATGTTTGTTGATGAATATGGATACACAGATATTGAAAAATCAAAACAGCATTTATTAGCAAAACGGGCTGCCATCAGAGATAGCGATCTTTTAGTTTCAGAACGCAGAAAATACCCTATTATAATAAATGATTGCTTTATCGGAGATAGTAAGAAAGCAGCATTTGATCTTACAAAGATTGAAGCTCAAATGGATTTTAACCAATCTCTTCCACCAAACATTCTAACTAGGGGTAATTTTATTTGGCACGGAGGGATTAAAGATGGAACGGTTGATTTTCACCATGATGAAAATGGTAAGTGGCTTATATCTTGGCTACCTCCACAACAAGACAGGAATAAAACAGTCATACGTGGTGCTAAAAAAGCACCAGGTAATATTGATACAGGATGCTTTGGACTCGATCCAGTAGATAATAAAACAACTGTAGATAATAGGAAGTCGGACGCTGCAAGCTACGGATTTAGGAGGTTTGATCCAATGGCACCAATGGATAGTGGAACTTTTGTTTCGGGGTATGTAAATAGGCCAAAACTTCCCGAAATAATGTGGGAAGATATGATCTTACAATGTGTTTTTTACGGTTGGGAAATATTAATTGAGTCAAATAAAATTGGAACAATAAATCATTTTAGACAGCGTGGATACGATAGATATTTAATGTATCGGCCAGATGAAACACAGACAGCATCTTCGGCAAAAATGTTGGAGCCGGGAATTCCTATGTCGGGATCTGAGGCTAGGCTATCCCTTATTTACGCAACACAATCTTATATTATAAATAAAGTTGGAATTATAGAAGAAGAAGGAATGCCAACATATATGGGAAGATGTTATTTTGATAAACTTCTGGATAATTGGAGGCAATTTGATTTAGATAAAGACTGGACAAAATTTGATAGCATGGTTGGAGCAGGATTAGCATTACTTGGTGCTAGAAATAAAATTCAGGTTTTAAAAAAAGTACAAGCATTTGATATGTTTCCTAAATTTAATATGCGTGGTTCTGTAAGCAAGGTTATACGACCTGACGGAAAATATCTGTAGATGTAATTACGTTTAAATTAGCAAATTCTCCATGAAATTTTATTGCAGCATTATTATATGCAATAGCAGCTTCAATTTCAGTGGAATATATTCCTAAGTAGTAAGATTTTTTATTATGCTGTATTGTTGCATGCCAAGGTTTATTGTTTATTCCAAGGGAACCATCCACTTTATTTCTTGCACGTTTATATGTAACACCTAGATATTTTGATCCGTTACCAAAAGCTGATCGGTTTCTATTATTTTCCGATTGCGTACAAAATCGTAAATTACTTTTTTGGCAATTTAAAGGATTTTTATCAATATGATCAATTGATTGCCCTTTTTGTGCATGCATCACTATTCGATGCATCTTTGTGTTAACTCTTCTGTTTCCAATCTTGGGCGCACACGTTGCATAATATTTTCCAGAGGTATTTTTATCTGCACACCAATTGTATTTACTAACAAGTTCGTAATCTTCATCATCAATTAACGCAAACATAGTTGCTTTCTCTGGATTTCTAGCTGAACTTAATGGGATTAGTTTCATGGTATATAAAAAAAGAAACTCCTATCAAAATAGTGCAGTATTTATCAAGGAGTCGCTTTGTTTTAAGTATGAACTTAAAATATCTTTTGATCTCTGCACGAATCGTTCTACAAATGTAGAAATAAATTCTACACAATCAAATCACAATGCTTATTTGGAATCATTCTAAATAAGACATACATTTGTAGAAATTAAATTCTACAATGGAGGATAAAAATTCAGCAACCTTCCCAGACCCTTTTGCACCTCGAAGCGAAAAAGAACAGGACTCTTATGGTTTGGCGCAAGCAAAAGCAATATGGCAAGAGTATAGCATGAATTCCGCAGTATATGATGCTAGAAGAACCCAGGATAGAGAAAATAGAAAATATGCCGAAGGACTTGTATCATTTGATAAATACAAGGAACGGTTTAATGCCCAAACTGATAATAACGGAGATACTTCATGGCTTAACCTTGATTACCAACCGGTAAACAGAATAGCATCGCTTGTAGATAACCTGGAAGGAAAAATGACTAACCAGGAATATAAGATTCAGTGTAATCCAATCGATATTATATCTAAAACGCAGGAAGACAAAGACAGGGATGAGATGTACGCCAATATGTTCTTAAAACAACAAACTGGCGACATTGAACAGATGACTGGAATACCTATGTATCCCAGAGATAAGCATATTCCCGAAACAACGGAAGAGGCAGAGATATATTTTAAAATGAATTACAAGCAAGCTTCATCAATAGCGATGGAACAAGCGTTGCAATTTGTTTTTATGAACAATGAATTTGATTCACTTACAAGAAAGAAAGTGATCAGAGATTTAATTGTTTTAAAAAGAGCATGTATTCACAGGTATTATGATGAAAATAATAATATCTGTGTAAGGTACGTTGATCCGGTAGATGTAATTACTCCCTACTCCAAATACGATGACTTTAGAAACATCCCATACATAGCAGTATTGGAGCAAATGCCAATAAGCGATATCGCTCAAATCACTACAAAATTTTCTGAAGAAAAACTTGCTGAATTAGCAAAAAGGTTTCAAGGTCAATATGGTAATGGACAATGGAATAATGCATGGCTTGGTGGATCATACGAGGGATATTATCCAAATAATCCGGGAGCCTATACAAGGCCATATTACAATTTTAATATACCGGTCCTGAGTTTTTATTTCGTAACAACTTGTAAAGAAAATTGGGTCGCAACAACAACAAATAACGGAAGAATACAATTCGATAAAAAAGATGAAAAGTATGTTGCTGGCTCTCCTAATAAAGAACTGATCAGTAAAAACATTCAATATGTTTTCGAAGGCAAATGGGTAGTTGGAGACGACACCGTTTTTAATTATCATATCCAACATAACATTCCGCGTGAAGACGGTGGGTATTCTCCAAAAGCAGAATTACCAATGTCAATGATTGCTCCCAATATATTGGATATGCAAAATAAGTCATTTGTAGAACGTCTTATTGTATTCGAGGATCAACTCAATATCACCCATTTAAAAATACAGCAATTATTAATACAGGCAAAACCTCCTGGTATGTGGATAAATACACAGGCGATGAGCGGAATTATATTAGGTCAGGGCGACGCTCCGGCAAAGCCTACAGATATTTACCGAATGTACGCACAGACAGGATCTATCCTTGGAAGCGACATCCGTGAAGATGGATCTATTATCAATGGGAAACCATTCGAGTATTTACCAAATGGTATCGGGGCCGACTTTGCAGTTCTGGTTAATTACTTCCGTCAACAATTACAGAATATGAATGATGTAATTGGATATAATAGCGCAGTTGACGCAAGTTCTCCGGATGTAGAAACAGCGGTTGGAACTTCAAAGATGGCTATTCAAGCCACTAACAATGCTATACGCCCACTTTACCAAGCATTTGTAAGACTTATTGAGAAAGCTGCAAGAGGAACTGCACTAATGATTCAGCAAAGCATCACATTTAATTATGATGACTTTGTAAGAGCTATTGGTGCGCAAGCTACCAAAACGATTGAATACGGCAAAAAACTAGCCTATAATCAATTTGCTATAAAGATTGAATTGCTTCCAGATGACGAAGAAAAAATGGCTTTGGATAACTTGGTAACACTAGGTTTAGAAAAAGGAACATTAACCACTTCAGACGCTGTTCGGATCCGCCAGGAGATGAAACAGGATGTAAAAATAGCATCTCAATTCATGGTTTACCTGGAAGGTAAAAATAGAAAAGACCGAATGGAAGAGGCTGCAGCACAACAACAGCAAAATGGCGCTATACAAAAAGAGTCAGCTATTGTAGCGGCCAAAGCTCAGTCTGACGCAGCAATTGCTCAGGTAAACGCTGAAACAGAATCAGAAAAGGTTATATATGGATTAAAGGGGCAACTATCCGCCCAAGAACATTTGCAAAAAATGGATGAGATAAGATTACAAATGGGAATGCAAAAATCGACAAGTATCGAAACAGCCCATATAAATCACGATAGTAATATAGCGGTAGAAGCATTTAAAGCAGCTGTTGCACCACCTGAAAAATCAGAAGCGGAATAAAAAAATTTTGAAATATTATTTAGAATCATTCTAAATAAGGATAATATTTTCTACATTTGTAGAAATAATAAAATATAATAAAATGGAAACTGAAACAACAACTGTAGATAATACTACTGAAAATACAACACCGATAAGTGATTTTACACCATCGGCTGATTTTATAGCATCGTTTGCAAATACGCATATAGAAGGAGCTGAATACGAAGCGCAAGCTGACACAACAGCTAAAACTGAAAATACAGATACGCAAACAACTAAAACTGATGAAGTTGTAACAGATGAAAAGAAAGGTGAAAAAACTGAAGAAAAGCAGGAAGATAAACCAGCAGCACAAACAGAAACACCACCTATAAAAAGTTTTGATGAGCAATTATCAGAAGTATTTGAAGGAAAGTTTAAATCAGTTGATGAATTAAAAAAAGCATTAGAAACACCGAAAGAAGAATTCGCAAGCGATCAGGTAAAGTTCTTTAACGAGCTGATAAAAAGTGGAACTGTAAAAAATATCGACAATGACTATATAAAAATGGTCACTGCAGATTACGAATCGATGGAGAACCCAATTGAGATTCTTATGGAAGATCTCAAATTGAATGATCCAAAATTTAAGAACGCAGATCCTGACGAATTGGAATTTGAGATTCGACAAAGATATAAAATGGATGAATGGGCTCCTGACGGAGAAGACCCAAGTGAAGCAGAGAAAATACTGAGCAAAAGACAGTTGCGTGAAGCAACCGAAGCTCGAGACAGATTAATTGAAAAAAGAGAATCCTTAAAGTTCATAAAAAAAGAGAATCCTGTTGACGAGGCAAAAGTAGCCCAGGAAAGGCAACAACGCCAGGCAGAGTTTGAAAAGTTTGTGGATAAAGAGGTTGTGACTAAAATAAATAAATTATCGACACCCATTGTAGACAAGGAAGGCAAATCAAAAGATCCTTTTGAGTTTTCAGTAGAGCCATCAACAGTAAGCAAGGTAGCTAACCTGATGAAACTAATGAACACAGATGCCAGAGTTTTCTTCAACCAGTTTGTCGAGAAGGAAAATTTTAATCACTCAAAGTTCGCAGAATATTTAACCAAGGCAGAGAATTACGATAGAGCCGTTGCGCTTGCGCGAGCTGACGGTGAAGCTATCGGAGCAAAGTCTGTAGCCAAGGCAATAGGGAATGTGAACTTCACAGGTAATCCGAAGGGAACGGCAGAAAACCCTGTAACATTGGAATCTGCGGCCGCTGCGAGCCTGAAAGCAAACATATAAAAACTAAAAAACTAAAATGCCAACCCCAAGTATAGCACAAGCAGCCACCACCCACAATTGGGTAGGATCTGCGCAATTACTACAGAGCGCTCTAAAGCCTCAGTATGACAATGAACTGTATCGCAGATATGGTGATCAAAACATGGTAGGGTTAACAGCTCTATTAGGCGGTATGAAACCCGTAGCAGGATTAGAATATCTACACAGTGAAGAAGATTGGATGCACGAATTAATTTTCGTAGCTGCTAACAACACTGTTTATTCTGCCGGCGCACTTGGTACTTATACCATCGCATCAGGATATCAATTCACTTACCCTACATCTCCGGTTTCTCCTTACATCTCTTCTACATCAACGGTAACAAACCCATTGATCGTAAATCAGGTTATTGAGTTTCCTAATGGCGTACAAGCAATCGTAGCATCAGTAACATACTCTACAGGAGTGTTTACAGCATACCCACGTATTGCAACAGATGTAATGCCAACAACTACTGTAACAGACGAAATCACTATCATGGGTAACCAAAAAGGTGAAGAATCTACAACTCTTGCAGGAAGAAACTTCCGTACAATTTTGTACAAGAACTCTATGCAAAATATGGATGGTTCTGCGAAAGTAACCGGTAACGCAATGGCAGAACAAATCTGGTTCCAGGTTCCTGGTATCGGAGGTAAAATGGGATACTTATGGTACTACATGCAACAATTAACTGAGTACCAACGCGTAAGAAATGAGCGTGAAGTTCAGTTAGTAACAGGTAAGAAAACTACCAACACTACTTTTGCGAACGTTGCAGGTAACGAAACAAACGTTTCTACAGAAGGTTTGATTCCATTCATTGAGTCTTATGGTAACATCACAACTTACAACACTATTTCAGGAATCACTTTACAGGATTTCGAAAACATGGTGATCACACAGTTGGATCGTAACATGGGAGCAGATGAAAATGCATTGTATCTATCTATCTCTTTAGAGACGTTGATTGATCGTTTTATCCGCATCGAAATGAAAGAAGGTGGTGTTACTTACAATACATTCTCAGGAGTGGACGGTAAAGCACAATCTGTAAACTTCGGTTTTGATTCTTTCGAATCTCAACAATACACTTTCCACAAAAAACGCTACAATTTATTCAACTATCCTAAATTATTGGGAGCTAACGGTCACAAATACAAAGACCTTGGTATGGTGATTCCAATGGATAAAAAAGTACGTACAGTGGGATACGAAGGTAAATCAACTTCATTACCAAATATCACAGTAAACTACCAATCTCAAAAGAATGCTGGAGGTAACTACAGCCGCGATTGGGAAGAATGGTTAACAGGGGGTGCAAATGGTATCTACACAGAGAATGTCGATAGAGTTCAAATGAACTGGAGAACCACTGTAGGTTTCGAAGGTTATGGACCAAATCGTTTCGCTGAAATAACAAAAGCATAGTAACATAAAAGGGCTACTTGGTTAACTCCAGGTAGCCTACTTATGCCATCAAGTGTAGAAATAATTTCTACATATGTAATAAATATAATCTAATAAAATAAAACCATGGCTGAAAAATCAAATGACCTGGGGTCCATCGAGGACTTCAAGGCAGACAACTATACGGATAAAAAATTCGTTTTTGTCCTTACAAATCGCAATTCAGGATCTTCATACGAAGACAAAGCAACAAAAAGACCCGTTAAAGCTTTTCCCGGCAGCTTCAATTTAAAGTTAGAGACGGAAGTTTTTGATCCAAGTCCTAATTATAAGAGAAAACGCATCATGCGTCATATTGCCGGTGAAACTTCAATATTCAAGGATAAGCAAACTCCTGATAACGAAATTCCAAAAACATATTCTTATTTACAGTTCATTGATGGTATCCGTATTATAGACGGGACAGATGCATTGTTATTAGAATACCTTATGATGGATGATCATAACGCAGCAAAACCCGGGCGTGATACCAAAGTAAACCCTATCTACACTTTGCTTGATATGGGATCTGCTCTTAAAAAAGAGATCGAGATAGATATGAAGTTAACTGAAATCAAACAATGGTGCTATACAGGACCATGGGATGAGGTTGCTGCATATGCAAGGGTAATGAATGTTCCACTCGAAGCAGATTCAAAAGAAATTCGTTTTAAAATGCGTCAGTTAGCAGAGAGAGATCCTGCGAGATTTATCCAGGGAATGAATAACAAATTAATGCTTCGTAAGCACTATATTTTAGAAGCATTGGATATGGGAATCATAAAACGCGATACAGATTTGAATGCGCTATTATGGGATTCCGGAGTTATTTTAATGGCTGCTCCTATGGGTATGGATGTTGTTGACCATTTTGTTGATCATACAACAACTGCACTTGGTGAGCAAGTATACGAAGTAATTTTAAATAAAGTAAAACCAAAGCCGGGAGCTAAAAGCACGCCAGCTCCCGCACAAACTTCAAGCGGATCTGATATGGTGACTATTTCAAAAGAAGAGCTTGAAAAGCTAAAGGCGAATGCAGTTACAAGAACTGATGCATTAGGAAATACTTACGGCACTTCCGATTCAACAGGAACTCAAGCGCCTGTAACAACTTACCAGGCATCGACAACAACTGCAACTGCTGAGGTTAAACCAGTTTTAAAATCAACAGGATTAACAATGAAGCAAGCGCAGGATTTATTGAAAGAATGCATTGAGAAAAATGTGATTACCAGAAAAGGTCCCTCGGGATATGCTTTTGACAGAGACGGGAAGAACGAACGTAAATTCGTAGGCCCAGGAAAAGTTATTGAAGCATTAAAAGAAGAACAAAGCTTTTTGGATATGGTAAAACACAGTCTATCAGTTCAGTAGAGTATTAATTAATCATGGCGTGTATAAAAGCTCATCCTAACCGGTGAGCTTTTTTCATTTAAAATAAAAGGTTTAATTTTGGGTGTCAAAACAAATTACACCATGAAAAAAATATTTCTTATTCTTACTATCTTCCTTGTTTCCTGCTTTCAACGAACAGGCCAATTATCAAGTAAGGTTGACCTTGGAATGACTAAAGAGCAGATTGTAAAAAAGTGTGGCCCTCCGATGAAAAGATCTTTGCATGTAGATGATCACGGCAATAAAATTGAGGTTCTTTATTACAAAGAAACAACCTGGGACGATGGAGGGTGGTCTTGGAACAGAACAATCCTGAATAACATGTTTATTCTCCGAAATAACCTTCTGATAGCCATTGAACAGGGTGATGAAGAGCATAAACAGCAAATAATAAACCGGTATCTGATTTACCGGATATATTAACTTTATTTTTTATAAAATTTCATTATTGAACCATATAAAACAATAATATTTAATAAGCAATTGTTTTTAGAAGAAATTCTTTCCGATTATAAAGACGTGGTTGTCAATCTTACATATAATCATAAACATGACAGTTTTCACCTCAATGAGATTGAAACTGAAGACGCATTAACAAAATATAGGATAAAAGATATTTTAAGAACCAGAGGGAAGCTTTTTACTCGCCATGACGAGTAACTTTACTTTGGCATAAAGAATATCTCTTTCTTCAATTGGTGTTTTACAATGAGGTAATTTTTCAAAATATTCTTCTAGAAATTTTAATTCTTTTTCTTTTAATGAAGAATAAAGAAAATCTTTAATTTTTTCTGTGTGATTCATGGTCTATAAGTTTAGAACAGGAGGGTCTATATTATGTTAAGTGTCCGCAATTCGTTGGTATTCACTGTGTGACAACTTAACATAAAAATTAGATATACGACGGCGTGTGAAAGCCTTTATTTGCAGCGTAAGCAGGCATGTTGTATATCTCATATTATGTTATTTAACTTAGGAAGCTCTCATAAAAAGGTTTTCTAATCCGACAAGAACAAGACAAAATAAAACCTTTTTATGACGGAGCGTGCGTAAGCTTTAATAACGGCGCGCAGGCCAACGTTCGCATTTCGTGCGGCTGCTTAACATAAATCGAATTATCCTTTTCGGGGATAATGTATTTATGTTAATGCAGCTTTGGGTGCGTTAGACAAATGTAGAATACAAAAAACGAAATAGCAAATTTTGTAGGAAGATTTTTTGTGTCGGTGGTATAGGCCAATGATGAGGTGAACTTTACCGTAAACGTTGAGGTGAAAAGAAGGTTTGTGCGGAGGCTTTTATTATTTTTTTTACACCTTATTTAGAATTAATCTAAATAAGCATTACATTTGTAGAAATATATTCTACAAATGGCGACAATCTCATTTACTACCACTTTTGATTTAACCCTAAGCCCAAAGCAGTTCATATGGCACGACACCACAGATTGGGCCGGACAAGGAATATCTACAGCTTATGTAAATGGGTGCTTTAAAATAATTTCCCCATCAGGAATTGTTTATTACAACAATGTCGATTTTTCCAATTTGGGATGTGATATTGATATTCAATCCTCACTTACAAGTAAACTAGTTGTTCAGCTACCTAATTTATCTGGAGTAGTCGAACAAGGAACCTATATTATCACATACTCGGTATTTAATAATAATACAAGTGAGACTTATACCCTTACAAAAACTTACACATATTCATACGCTTCTCCAACAGTTGCAATAAGCTTAACTGCAGATTGTATTTCTCCACTTATTAACTCTACAGACATTACAGTGTATAATAAAGTTGGAGCAAGTGTTGTTATAAGCAGGGAACAGACATTATACTACCCGAATGATTCAACTGGACAAGGACAATTTGTAACTACTTCTGGAGTATCGATTATTCAAAATTTATTTTATCCCGGGCAACAAACTACAAAAATAGTCTCAGGGCTTGTCTATACTTTTACCGATGGCTTGATTGTAAATGATAGCGTCACAGGTGTAAAAGATTTAAATGTTGATTGTCAGGATGTTTGTGCTATTAGCTGCTGTGTTGCAAATGCAGAAACGAAGCTGGAAAATTATAAAACTTCTAACCCTGCTAGATATGATGAGTTCTTACCAGATGTATTGCTTGCAGGATTTTACATGGGAGCAATTCGATACTACATATCCTGTGGCAAAAACAATAAAGTAAATGGTGAACTAGATAAAATAAAATCACTATTAAAATGTACTAACGAATGTAATTGCTCTGATGAAATATCAGGGCCAGTAGTAGGATTAGGCGGAACTTTTCATACTGTAGTAAATTCAGCCGGTTATCCTTTTGAAGTTACTTCATCTGTAGCAGGAACTACTACGACCTATACAGGAAAAATAGCTGAGGATTTTGTAAATAAAGTAAACTCATTAGCTGCACCCGCTGTTCAATTGGATGGCGTGTTTGTGGATAGTGTTTTCGGGAACGATGCAACTGCAGAAAAATATAATTTATTAAAGCCATATAAATCGTTAACAGCTGCAACAACAGCTGCAACAACAGGAGATGAGATTATTGCTATAGGGTCTTTTACTGACTTCTCTCTCGGTAAAGATGGAATCACTTATAATTTATTAGCTGCAACTATTACTCCATCTTCAGGAAACGCTTTTGACGATGAAGATACTTCCATGACATATAATGTTATCGGAACAGGAAGAATCATCACAGTCAACGGATGTGCTTTACAAGTAGGAGGCGCTAACAGCAAAATAAGTCTTACATGTAATTATGCAGAAAGTAATGGATCAAGCGCTTCTACAATTTACGTATCCAGCACAGCTACTGATGCAGTTGTTACAGTAAATAGCGAAACAGATATCTATCAAAAGGGATCAGGAGAAGCTGCTGTAAGAGTTGATGGAGCAAATGCTCAGGTATTTGTAAATGCAAATAGAATTATAGGAGAGACCGAAGTATTCCATTCTGCTTCTACAACAACTCAAAATTGCAAAGCAATATTAAGGGCTAACCAAAATATTTATTCAGCTGCAGATAATGGCTACACTGGTTTTTACATAGATGGGGCTTCCACCATTGAGATTCATGGAGAGGTTATAATCACAGGTAATGGAGTAAATAGTTTACCGGCCATACAAGTAATAAAAGGTGGTGCAAATGTTTTAAGTACTTGCACTTTCTATGGGAACATAACTTGTTTAGCAAGCACATCTAATGGAACATTGATTACCGATCCTACAGCTTCAGGATCGACTACAAACTTCTATGGAGAAATAAATTCTCTGGGTAGAATAACTGTAAATGGAGGTATAGTTAAATTCTATGGTCCAGTCACGAATTTAGCGCCAACCTATCCAGCAATAGGTCACGTTTCTGGACTTACAATAGTTTATGGTCTTGTTAATAACTCATGGAATGACCCAGGTGGACACGCCATCGCTGTTCAGGGAACAGGACTTCTTTTAAAACAAGGAGCCGTTCTATATTCTACTAACGTAGGCGCAAAATCGGTATACGCACCTTCTCCGCAAACCATCAAGACGTATGTTGGTGCAATGGCTAACCATGCAAAAGATGCAAATGTTACTGAAACAATTTCAGCCTTGACAGTTAATGCTTCAGTAGAACCTTTCTAAGATGGCAGGAACTAATATAAATACTTTTAAAACGTATGTGGAGTTTGTACAGAACAAGGTACAATCTGGGAATACTGTAACTCCATCGCAGTTCAACCAAGTGGCGAACCAGGCGCAAATGCAATTATTTCAGAAAGACTACGACATTTTTTTTGAGACAAAAGGAAGAAAGATTTCACAGTTTTTAAATACTTTTTTGAAGACAAAAAATTTACTTATTGATTCGTTTGGATCAACGACACTTCCTGATGACTACCAATATTTATCGAATGTAAGTTCGTATTATGTGCGTCCAGGAAAACCATCAGTGCTTGTAAAAGTAGCGGAGGAAGATAGCTCGCAATTTTCATCTTTGGAGATATCTCAACTATTTAAACCAACTCAACGATTTCCTAAGTTTCAACGCTATGCAAATACACTTACGTTTTTGCCGGCCGATTTAGGAATAGCATACCTGGATTATTTCTCTACTCCTACTCCACCAGTTTGGGGATATACAATCGTTTCAAATGCTCTTGTATATGATCCATCAACAAGTACAGATTTTCAATGGCAACAGTCATATATGAATGAAGTAGCAGGAATGTATTTAGCATTAGTGGGAGTGAATTTACAAGCAGCAGACTTAACGGCATTTGCTGAACAATTTCAACAACAAACAGCATGACGTCAATTTATAAAATTTCTGAACAAATTATAGCGCTCATGGCGAAAGGGGAACCTGAAGAGATTATTCAGGCAATACGGGAATGTTATGCAACTGCAGCAAAATTAGCGTGGTATGAAGGCAAACAAAACGATTTATCAGAAATGGATGGAGCGTTTATCTATTCATTTAAAAATTTAAATCCTGTAAAAGACGAAGAGGTGGATATGTGGTACATCGATATTCCTTCAACTTATGTTGGGCTTCCACATGAAATGGGAATAAACCAAGTGAGTTATATGAAGGGGCAGGATTCAGCATTTGTAAGAATCGGTGCTGCAGGGTGGGGTATTTATTCAGGATTGAAAAGCAGTACCATGGGAGGATTGCAGGTGTATCAAACAGAAAACACAAAGATGTACTTCCCTAAGATGACAGACTTGGAAGTAGGGCCGATCCTTTTAAAATTAAGTGTTGCACTGGATGCTATTGATGTGGATGAAGAAATAAATATTCCGGGGAATATTGTGGATACGATAATCGGAATGGTACTTCAGAGATATGGAGCTAAGGCTGAGGATGATCAAACTTTAAATAATTAATGATGCAGTATACTATAAAAAATATTGTACAGGAGTATTTGATTGAGATAGGAGATAACCAATTTAACAGGTACGCTCGCTTTTATCAATTGGCAGTATCTGGCATGCGCGAGTTTCATTATGATATGGTAGGCGTACTAAAAACAGTAGAATTGCCTATAAATAGCAATGATACAGTTAACCTTCCAGTAGACTACATTAATTATGCAACAATAGGAATTTCGGGAGCAGACGGGCGCATTCATTCTTTAGCAAGAAATGAGAGTTTGAGTTTAAGAAAACAATATGATAGTTGTGGAAATGAAGTAAAAGCAACAAACTCAAATTTTATAGGGCAGAACTTTACTGTTAATGTTTTCCCTCAAGAATACGCTGCACATTGGCGCAACGGCCAGATGGAAGGACGTTTTTATGGGGCTGGGGGAGGTAATAACTCTAATGGGTACTTCAAAATAAATAAAACGGACCATACTATTTTACTTAGTGAAGTTAATTGCAAAATAGGATTTATTACAATGGAGTACCTAGCAGATATTAATGCTATTGATGGTGATTATGAGGTTCACCCATTCTTGATAGAATCGGTAAAGGCTTGGATTCACTGGAAATCAATTCAACGTGATAGAAGTCGAGGAATATCAGAAAAAGAAATGGCTGCTCAGGATTACAATATAGCACGAAGGATAGCAAGAAAACGAATTGACTCAGAACCTATATCTGAATGGATGGCTGCGATACGTGCAGGAAATAAAGCAAGTCCAAGATTTTAAAAAATAAATTATGCCACTACAGAAGCTGGTAATGACACGCGGATTAAATTCAGATTCCAGCCCTGAAATGGTTGGCGAAGGAGAAGCGCGTTATAGACTCAATGTTCGGGTTATGTCGTCTGACAACGATGAAATTGGTGCAGCAGAAACGGTACTTGGAAATACGCTTGTTTCATATACTTTGCCTGACGGAACAAATAAAGTCATTGGTTCAAAGGAAGATCAGAAACGAGGGCTTATTTATTATTTTGTTTGGAACAGTGTAAAGCCGGATTCGATACTTCAGTTTAATATCTCCACCAATGAAATAGTTCCTGTGCTAGTGATGGATCTTAATTTTGATAAGGACCACCTTATCACTGGCATTAACATTATCGAACTTAATCAGAGCAATCACCTACTTTATTGGACCGACAATTATGTAAATCCTGCAGATGAAAATGATTACAATGAGCCACGTAAAATAAATATCGAAAAAGCAATTGCGTATACTGCTGGAGATTATGTAAACGGATATCATACACCTTTTAATCCTTTATGGTATTACAGAATTAAACAACCACCATTATTTCCCCCTACTTACACATGGAGCGGAATTGGTTCAATTACTCCAGTGTTTAAGTTTACAGCTACAACCAGTGGAACAACGACAATTTTAGCCAGTAATACTACTACAGTAAAATATGACACAGATCCGCTTGCTCCTGGAGACGGCTATGATACAACTACATATCAATGGACATCAGATGTTAATGGAACAAATTCAGTTACAATTACAAATCAGTACGATGTAATGTCTGGCTCGCAGTTTAATGTAAATGTTTATGTAAATGGAGTTTTTGTTGTAGGGGAATATCATGGAGTATACGGATCAACAGCAACAGTTACAATTACATCTGTTTTTAATAATATTTTATTGAATATAGGGGATGTTATTGAAGTGAAAATAAGTAATACTTTTAATCCAAATAATCTTTTTGTGCATAATGGATCATGGACTTTATCCTCTATCCCAAATTCATCATCGGCGGTTGTTAATCATTTACTAAAAAAATTATTTCAATTTAAAGTTAAATATGTTTTTGATGATTACGAAGAGAGTGCATGGTCACCAATAAGTAAATTTGTTATGCCTGTAACTACCAATGGTGGTGCAACAGGGATGGACATAGCATATCAAGACAACATCATTACGCTAACAGTTCCGACAGGCTCTGCAATTGTAACAAGAATAAAAATAGCGGCACGTGATTCCGCGCTAAGCGATTTTTCATTAATAGCAGATCTTAACAAAGCAGATCTAGCGATTCCTGATGACACTAATTATGATTACATATTTACTGATTTTGGTGGGGCTTTACCAATTGAAGTAAATGATAGTATAAAACTGTTTGACTCTATACCGTTACGCTCTAAATCACAGGAATTTATCGGAGGGAACAGAATTGTTGATGGATTAATAACTGAAGGATTCGATCCGGTAGATATTGATATACGACTGATAAATACATTTGAACTTATTGATGTAAATCCTAATTCATGGTTTCCTAAATCTTCATATTTAAAAAGTGGAGGTAAATATCAATACGGGATTGTTTATTATGATGCTCCTGGAAATAGGAGCGGTCTTGTTAATTCTACAATAGGTCCATTTGATGTTCAAAATGCACTTGGAAAATTTGGCAATCAATTATTTGTACCATTTTTAACTGATCCGAATTATAATGCGCCACATGGGAATCCAAATTTAGATATGAGTTATGTCCCTGTGCCCTATTTGTTTATTTACAATAATGCTCCTTCATGGGCAACTCATTATCAAATTGTAAGAAGCAAGAATCAGTCTATGGGTCGTTATATCCAGTTTGTGGTAAACAGTGTGGATTATGAAACTCTAGGCGTAAGTGGAGGTATAACAGGTGCGGATACATTGATTTTAGGAATTGGAAATATTTACACTACATTTAAAACCGTAAATCCAGCATCTCATCTAGTTTATGATTTTGCTCCAGGAGACAGAATTCGTTTAATCGCGCCACCTGTTGCAATTAATTCAAGTCAAATTGGGCCATTTTTTGATTATACAGATTTCATTGTTGCAAGTTTTGATCCAGCGGCTGGACTTATTTCAATTGCAATAAATTCCCAAATGCCTTTGTACTCGCCACTTACTCCAAATGGAGCAATTTTACCTGGAACATTATTTGAAATATATCAACCAAACAATGTTATAGATGAAAACAGTGATTTAATTTATGAAGTCGGAGAATGTTATGAATTATTTATTGATATTAATGGGAACAAGCTTCACAGAGGAGCACAATTAGATGAATCAATTTCGCCTTTTACAACAAGTATTTTATTGAGTTCAACAATTGTTATAGCTTTACCTATAGGGCACGGTATATCTGTTGGAGAATCAGTTAAAGTTATAGGGGATAATGGATTTAGTTCATATGGAACGGTAACAACCTCTCTTCCTACTCAATTAGATATTGATACAACAGGATTTACAATTATTGGATCAGTTGCAGGGTCCGGGAATGTTATAAGGGCAGCTAAAATAAGATTAAATGGCGGTGACACTTTCAGGCGTTTAAGAAATATGCCCGTAAAAGATAATACACATTCATTTAATGTAATATCTTATATCGAAGATGCTCAAGCCAGTGATGTGTTCACTTCGCCGGCAGACGATATCGGAAGACCGAATCGTATCGATGAAACATTCCGGAGAATTACCAGGATGAGTACTGTGTATTGGTCTGAAAAGCTAGTTCCGGAAACTCAGATTAACGGGCTTAGTTCTGTATTTTCATTGAATTTCCAGACTTATGAACAAAAGTACGGAGGCATTTATAAAATGCATAACGAGGATAATTCCTTGATCTTATTTCAGGAATTAAAGGTTGCGAATGTTCCGGTTCAACAGATCGTTTATAAAGGACAGGCTGGAGATTTAACTGTTGGGGTATCTGATAATGTATTAAGTGAGCAGCCTATTTATTACCGTGGAGAATACGGTATTGGTAAAAATGCAGAAAGCTTTGCCGTGTATGGTTATGCAAAATACTTTGTTGATGTAAGACGAGGTGCTGTACTACGATTATCTATCGATGGGTTAAGTAATTTATCCGAGTTGTATAATTTTAATAATTACATTACAGATAAGTTCAAAACATTATTGGATGGGGAAAATTATGTTACTCCAAAAATATACGGAGTGTACGATATTAAATTTAAAGAATACATTATAGCAATTGAGGATTTTATTTACGTAAGACCTGGGCCGATTCCTGTTTTAATTCCGGGAGTTACATTTGCTTTTAATGAAAAAGAGAACCAATTCAGTACGTTTTATTCATACAAACCTGATTATATGGTAACAGCTAATCAGGGAATAGTAACATTCAAAAATGGAGATCTGTATACACATAACAATAACACGGTATACAATAATTTCTATGGGATTCAGTATGATTCACAGATGTGGTTAGTGGTTAACGCTTTTTCTTCAAATCAAAAAGTATTCGAAGCAGTTTCGTTAGAAAGCAATGCGCCATGGAATATTGTTTTAGAAACGCCTTCCGGTCAGACAACAGCTTTACTTACAAATAATTTTCAATTCAAAGAAGAGTTTCAGTATAGTGAGTTCTTAAAAGATGACAACACTCCTAATGTAACAAATCCACGTTTCGAAGGGAATCCGATGAGGGGTCAAACTGGATTATTAAAACTTACATTGCCAGGACACGATTACAATAAAATCTTTGCAGTAAATGTATTATTTATTCCATCAAATCGATCTAATAAATAATACTTGATTGTTCAGGTATTGAAGAAGATTAAGGTGTTTCACTAAGTATTTCCGAAATATTCTATTTGTCTTTCAATTTCCTTAATTTCGGCTTTTAGCATAATTTTTATAACGTGAGCAGTTTGTGAATATCCATCTCGCTCAACCGCCTTTAGGCCTTCTTTTTTAATTTCAAGACCCGATTTAAGTGTATCTAAAATTGCATAAACTCTTTCTGTTTCCATATCTCTAAATTACATTAAATTATTTATTTCTCTCCTTTCCATAGGGTGAATAGTTCGGAAGTAGTAAATAATGGCTTTCCGTCATCTTCCGCCCAACCTCCAATTAATGGAATGTAATTCTGTTTTAGCCAATCTGCAAATTCAATCGCTTCTACTTTATCAGGATTAGGAATAATTTTAGGTTCGCCAACTAATCTTTCTCGGTAAAGCTTATCATCTTCTTCGTATTTAATGTAATGGGGGCCTCCGGGCGATACACTTGTAACATCCAATCCATACTCTACTCCTACTTTATCAGGAACTACTGTTTCAAGATTGGAGAGAATTTCTTGCCATTTTTTTTCACATGCATCTTTATATCTTCCAGCATCCATCAAAAGAATAATTTTTTCAACAAAGTCTTTAATCTCTCCTAATAAACGATTGTAATCGCCTTGGGGAGGAGAAATTGGAAAATCTAATCTTACAAAAGCAATTATATCCGAAACAAGTTTAATGTCATCCCGTGTAATTAAAAATTCATCTTTATTTAATACTTTCGAATGACCCAATATTAACTCTTGTGTAGCCTTTGAGATTTTATCACGTTCTTTATTTTCCATTTTCTTCTTTGTTATCTAAAACAAAAATCATAGGCCATTGCTCACCTAAATTTCTGAAATTATAGTTAGGATTATTTATTTCAATTTCTTTGCGGGTACATCTTTTGCAAACCCTTCTTGCTGGAAACCGAATCCAGTTGTAAGACCATTTGTGATTAAATATTTTGCAAATTATATTCATTTTTCTTCTTTGTTATCTGTTTAAATATTTTCTTTTTCTTATTCTGAAACCACCTTTGTGTACATCATAACAGCAAAGCTCCAAACCGTGATCAATAAGATATTTCATTACATGATCATACTCTTCTTTTGATAGTTCTTCCGACCTTTCAAAATTCATTGCCATTCCTGCTTTTAAACCTTCTTCATACCCCGCTTTTTTACCTTCATCAAACTCTTTATTTCTTTTCCGGTCAACTATCCATCCAATAAAGTTGATCATTACATCGTGTTTTTTCATTTGTTATCTGTTTGTTTTAAAGAGGGAGGAGAGTCGATCCCCGATCTGTTTTTTATAAACCTTAAATAATCATTTGCAGATTTTACGGCAGTCATTCCTTTTTCTTTTTTGGGAGGCAAAGGCAGTGGCCTGTAATGAGACGGATAAACTCTTTGGCCTTCAAACCAAAAACCTATTTGATTAAACCATGCTACATACGGTTCGTATTCTGTATTAACAACTAAATATGCTCCATCTCTGTCAGGGAACTCTTTCACATCAATCCATTTATCTTCCTCTTCTGAATTAACTTCATCCAAAGCATTTTGTAAGAATGCCTTATATGCACTTATTAAAGCATCTGAATTGATACCCATTTTCTCGCAAAAATCATTTACCTCTTTTACGTCAACCCATTTGTGTTCCTCTTTAGGGGTGAACTGATTGGCAAAAGCATTTAATATTTCCGGCATATCTTCTCTATAATATCCTTCTTCAACGTCGTCTTGGTCACGGAATGTTGGGTAATTTTTATCATCCAGCCATTCGTAAATTTCTTTGCTTGTTTTCATAGTGTTTGTTCTTTAGGTGAATTCTAAATCATAAATGATCGGTATGAATGTAAAAAGATTTAATGCAGGGAAGGTAACTTTGAATATGGCATACTGTTTATCATCATCCCTTTCAGCAGTTGGGTTTATAATCCATTGCCACCAAAGTCGTTCAATTGTATTTTCGTCACAGGGTACCCTAATGTTATCTTGACACGCATACCAACGGTCATTATCCTTTTCTCCAAACGAAAAAACAAAAATTGCATCATTAGTTGCCATTTCT
>Ga0134126_10001086_pt1 | contig 34432 bp, 41 predicted proteins | sample KB31752_FD_96881 | JGI IMG/M metagenome (GOLD analysis project Ga0134126, IMG submission 96881) | Terrestrial soil microbial communities with excess Nitrogen fertilizer from Kellogg Biological Station, Michigan, USA - KB3-175-2 | ecosystem: Environmental > Terrestrial > Soil > Unclassified ...
CATTCTGCTTACGAATAAGATGCATACTAAAGAGTGAGGTTCCCTACATGGCGTCGTTTCTGGACAAGTTGAGTTCCATCCTGACCAACATCGTTACGGTGGAGTTGGAGGTAGAAAGCGCCGTGCCGGTGCTGCATGTCGGAACGGCCGGGGCTATCTTGGGCTACAGTATTGTCGCCGAAGAGAGCCTGCTCGCGTTTCTGGCTGCGCTCAAAAGCAGCTCGATGAAGTCTATCCCGGTGATGGCGGTCCCACCGGTAGCGCCTACCGCCTAGGGGTCTCTTCATGGCGCTTTTTATCTAAGTAATGGCGATTCTTATCCAAGTAGTCGTGGTTCTGATTATCGTGGGGCTGGTATTGTGGCTGGTCCAAACGTACCTGCCGCTCCCACCGCCGATCAAAACCGGCATCGTCGTACTGATTATCCTTTTGCTGATTCTATGGCTGCTAAACGTCGCGGGAGTTTGGGGGGTTGGCCCCATTATGGGCCGTCATCGGTGGTGAGTAGTGCTTGGTAAAGACGACAATGGCGTGAACAGTTCCACTGGTGGAACGCGGGTTTCGGGGCGTGCTTCGGTCTCTTGGTCGCTCATCTGGGCAATGGTGGCCTTTCTGGGGGGCACCGTATTCTCGGCCGGGATGGGCTGGGGCCGCAGTTCCACTTCGCTCGATAATATCGCCATCTCGATGTCGCGGCTCGAAGGCGAAGTGAACGCACTCACCGACAAGTACACGCTCACGGATAAATCGACCTCCCAGGAACTACAAAAAATCGAGGATCATCTGAACTACGACGATAACCGTTTGGATCACCTGGAAACGAATCCACAGCATGATCGAAACCCGGGGAACTAAATGAATAAACTACCGTTCATGATTCGGAGCCGCACGTTTTGGCTTGTGGTACTCACTGTTCTCGTTAACGTCATTCCTCAATTACGTCAACTGCTTCCTGATCCGTGGCGCGATTTAGTTACGGTAGGGCTCGGAACGCTTGCGACTTTGGCCCACCTGAATCCGTCCCAGACCTATTCGCATCCGGCCGATATCGCGGCGCAGCCCAATCCCCTGGTGAAGTGCCCATTAGACCCGCCTAAAATCGCCCCTAAAACGCCAAGTGTATAATGCATGACTATCAAATAGCTATGCATCCGCTATTCATGGGGGTATACTCTACCCAGTAGCCTTCGGAGGGCTAACTGGAAATGAAACTCTCTTTGCTGATTCTCGCGCTCCCCTTGTCTTTGGCCGCCGATACGGTGTATACGACATATACCGATCAATCTGCTTTCCTGGCGGCAATCCAGGACATTCCCAACACGACCACGGAACTGGAAACATTCTCGGAATCAACCCTTACCGCGCCGGGGCTTTCGGTCGCCACCTGGGGCCGTTGGGCACAGCCGCATTACGGCTTCGGCTCGATCGTGGATGGAGTCTGGAACGATTGCGTGGGCCGCGATTGCGGTATCACGCCGGACAGCCGTACCACTTGGAGCTTCGCCTATCCCACCTATGCGTTTGGTGCCACCTTCGATTACGAAGTATGGCAGTTCTACGCGGGCTCCATCGGCTTATCGTTCGATTTTAATCACGTCAATCCGCCGATCCGGAACGGCTTCTTCGGTTTCACTTCCAGTGAGCCGATGAGTAGCCTGCTCGTCACACAAAACGCCTGGAAAGACTTTCCGCCCGACTTTATGCAGACCATCCTAATGCAGCAGTATTACACGATGGATAATCTGTACTTCGCCGAAGACGCGCCCGCTCCGGAACCATCCACCTGGGCGCTGCTGGGGATAGGCGCGCTGCTGGTGTGGTGGGGGACGAAACGGGGGACGAAAACAGCCTCCCGTACCAACAAAACATCGAAATAAAGCCGGTTGCAGCCGCAAGGCAAAGGGCTGCAAAACCTCTAGTCGTGGGTTCGACTCCCACCCGCGCCTCCACCTAAATCGTTGATTCCGCGAGTAAAGAGAAGCCCCTCACGCCGGGGCTCTCTTCGTTTTGGGCACATCGGAAACGGCTGGTCCACCGGGAGCAAGTGGACGCTGGGTGGACGCCCAAGGGGACGAAGTTCCGTAGCGCAGCATAGCGTCCGCCAGATCCTGCTGGCGCGGGTGAATATACTTCATTACGGAACTCAACGAACCATGCCCCAGGATCGCCGCTAGCGTCGGCAATGGCATCCCTGCCAGCGCCATCCGCGTGGCAAAGGTGTGCCGCATATCGTAGGGCACGATCCATAGATCCAGTTCCCGGCAGACCTTGTTATGCGGGTTGTTCAATTTCGTAATGTGCTTGCCCGGATACCGCGGGGAAGGGAACACCCAGCGACCGGGGCGGGCCAGCAAACGCGAGAAGATTTCCCACGTTTCCGGCAGCATGGCAAGCGTTCGTTTCGCCGCGGCTGATTTGCCCTTCGCGATCCGCATCTCGCGCCGTTTCAAATCCACTGCGGACTGCTCCAGTTCCATGACTTCTTCCGGCCGGCAGCCCTGCAGGATCATGACGCGCAGCACATCGTGCAGGTTTTGGGAGCGCTTTCGGGCGGCATCGAAATAGCGCTCTTCTTCGTCTGCATTGAGGATATACATGCGCGTCGAATCACGGCCGGAAGGGATCTCGACCCTGCCGCCGTTACGGGCTCCGCGCAGCGGGTTTTCGTCGCACCAGTCGAACTTTTGGGCGTACTGAAAGAACACACTCAAGGCGTGCAGATCATTCCGCAAGGTGATCTCTTTAATGCGTTGCGCGCGCCGGTATTGCTTGTACTCTTCGATGGCGGCGGCACCGATCGAGCGCACCAAAACATCCCCAAAAAAGGCGGTTAAGGAAGCAAAGGAAGTGCGTATGCGGCCGGCCGATTGCGGGTGTTCCGCATACTCTCCTTCGCACCACAAAAGGAAGGTTTCTGCGGCTTTACTGAACGGGCAGTTTCCCGGCTTTGCCCAGTGCCCGGTGAGCACTTTCTTGCGCGCTTCCGCCCGGATTTCGAGCGCGTCGTTCACGTGCTGTGCGGTTGCCGTGAGTTCGGTCGAGCCGCTGTACTCCCGGCCGTGCAGCTTGAAGCGGTAGTGCCAGTTCCCCTCGCGTTTGCGAAGCCCGCGGACTCGCTTCGGGGGTTTTGGTTTGCGCGGCGATCCAGGCATCGAGTAAGTCTTCACGATATCGCACCCAGCGGCCCAGCGTGGTGACGGGCGGGCCATAGCCCTTGAGCCGCCAAACCGCCAAGGTGTTGATGTGTATTCCGAGCCGCTGCGCCGTTTCCTCAACCGTAAGAAGCGTCATGCAACTGCCGCCTGTTCCGGTTTGTAGACCTGCGCGATGTGGCGCGCCAGCGGGAACGGTATCTTCGCTATTTGGGCGGATGCAGCTTTACGGGCAACGCTGTTGCTCGATGTGTACCGATTAGCAGATCCCCTTCCTGCCGCCTTCATTTCGGCATAGTTCCCAAACCATGAGCCATTACCCTTGATTGCTTCGCGGTCAGGTGCCCTGCATGCACGCGCATTTACGCTTGCAGACTGGAGCGACAGACCGCCGCCATCGAAGCGAAAGTCCGGAACCTTCACTCCCTCGCGGGTGCCGCGCTGTTTGGAATCCGCGATCTTAAACCAGGAGCCTTGACCGTGGCTCGTTCCGTCAGGGTTGAACTTTTGCGCCATTGCGGGTATCGGCATCAGTGCGGGTACGTCTCCCCACAGGTGATAGCTGCCAAAGTTCCATGCCGAAGGGCCAACCCAGGGACGGGCACCGCGCACGTTCTCGACTACCAGCGGAATGTATCGCCCCGCCGCTTCGCTGGCCTCCCGCTGGATGCGGAAGCACGCACGAAATAGCGCGTTCAGTTCCGACTCGATCAGTTCCGGATTCGCCCGATAGTGCGCAGCCATCGCCTTGGCCCGCGACCAGGGCATCGCCATGTAGCTGTACTTCTGGCATGGCGGTGAAGCCACGATCACGGCGGCATCTTTGAACTGCGATCCGTACAATGTGAGCACATCCTGGATCACCAACTGGCCCGGATATCCGCCCGTTTCGTAATCGTGCCGCTCGATGTCGAAGCCAATGCAAGCGTAGCCTTCCGCCAGAAATCCGTCTGACCAACCGCCAATGCCGCAGAAGAGGTCGATAGCTAATGGCTTTTTCATTTTTTACTTGACACTAGCACATGCATATGTGAAGATTATGTCATGCATACGCTCTATGGTGAAAGCATAACACCGGACCACGTTTTAGGCAAGCAAGATTCTGCGATGCGAATGCAACCGAAAGGCGACTTGGTGTAGCGAATGGTTTCCGACCTTACTGCGGCACCCCTTCACCCCCGCGAAGACGCGGATACGCTACGCGCTCTCGAAGTCAAGGCCACCGCATTCGCTCAAAGGTCGAAAGAATTTTTACGCTTACGCTTTCGCCAACTACGCGAAAAAAATTCGTTTCTCCCGGAACGGACAGGCGGAACCTTGACTTACGTTCGCGCTCCGCATTTTGCTCTGCACAAGGGGGTAAAGGCGCACCACAGCAACGCCGGAAAAGAGGTTTTATGGACAGCATGGAAGTAACGAAAATCGAGAAGGCAATTCGCAATTGCGACCGCGAAATAGCGATGGCGAATTCCTTTGGACAGCGCGCGCAAATGGGGTCTCTCATGGACCGCAAGATGGCCGGTTTGTGGGTATGCGACTGGGAGTCCGAAAAGGCCCGGCTGGTCGATCTGCTGACTGCCGAAGTGCGCATTCGAGGATGCTATGACCCCAGCTAGAACGCCCTTCACGCACCGCGCGAATCAGGCCGCCGTTGCCTGGCAGAAAGAGAAATGCGCGGACCTGCAAGCGCTGATCTACATACAGGAACGCCTGCTCGTTTCCTACCGCGAGGAACTGGAGAAACTGCGCTCTCTCGAAGGCCCGGAACTGCTCTCCCGCTATGGCTGGGAGTCGCCCGAATCGGTGGCAAAACTGATGGAAAAAAAGCATACCTGGATCGTGGAATTAGGCTACATGTGGATCGACCACGCCGGGAAAAGGAGGAGCGTATGATGTCGCTCGAAGAGCGCGCATGGGAGGATGCCATGACCCTCTACAAGGATGCCGACATTCGTATTGGTGGTCGGAAACTAACCGTGGCTGAATATATGACGGTTCGTGTAGCAGCGAATGGGGAGAAGTGAAAATGGCATGGATAAATGATCCTAGAACCCCATATTTCCCAAGGTGGGCCGGGAGGCCAAGCGAAGAGGACACGGTAAAGGTGGGGGTTGAGCGCGAAACACAATACGAGAATAGAATTGCCCAACTCGAACAGCAACTCGCCCAAGCCAAGGCCGATGCGCGGCGGGAGGCGTTCCGGGAAGCTGAGGCTACGCTGCGCCGCATCTACACGAACCAGAAAATGAATCCGGACACGGAATGCCTGTGCGATGCCTGCCTCCAGATACGAGAAAACCTCCGCCAGGCACGCGAATACTGGGCTGAACAACGGGCCTACGCGCAAGAGCGAGAGGAGGAGCGATGAGGCTCATTGAAGCGTTTTTGCGCATAGGCGCGCTGAGGATTACCGCAGCGCTATTCCTGTTGCTTTTTGGCCTCTATGCTGTCGGTTATGTCGTTGTGTTTCACGACCACGAAATCTCTCAGGAAAGGAGATAAAACCCTGCTACTTCTTATCTGGATCTTGCAAACCGCGCAGTCCATCTGGGGCTTCTAGCCCGCTTCCGGCCCGCTACCGCTGCTATGCATAGCGGGCCTTTTTCCATGCATTATAAGGGGTCAAAAAATGAAGCCGTACTACGAACATGCTGGGATTACTATCTATCACGGGGATTGCAGGGAAGTGCTGCCGTCCATCGAGTTTGACGTAGTAGTGACGGACCCACCATACGGGGTTCTAGAACCGGGAGACTTTAACCCTCGCGTCCGGGATGACAGGGGGGCATCACATGGACTCGTGAGAGATACGTATCTAAGCTACGTTGACACTTACGATAATTTCGTTGGAACAGTAGTTCCGGCCTTAAACCTCGCGATCCTGGCATCCAAGAGAGCAGCCGTGTTCACGGGTCCACACATCCAGGAGCAAGCCAAAGCCAAGGCTATCGGAGGTATATATTGTGCGGCCGGCTGCGGGCGTCACCATTGGGGATTTAAGACATTTCTTCCAGTGTTGTTCTATGGAAACGCCCCAAATCTGCATCTTGGATGCAAACCAAACACGATACAGAGCACGGCAACCGCACATGGCGACGTGGATCATCCGTGCCCAAAACCCCTCTCATGGATGAGATGGTTAGTTAGCCTTGCTTCGCTTGAAACCGAGACCATTCTTGATCCCTTCTGTGGGTCCGGAACGACGCTAGAAGCCTGCAAGATTCTAGGCCGTTGTGCGATTGGGATCGAGATCGAGGAGCAGTACTGCGAGATCGCAGCCAAACGACTCAGCCAGGAAGTATTCGCTTTTTAGCCATTACATACCCATCCCTAAGCCCCGTTTCCGCCTCCCATAGCTCCACTCCACGTCTTCCGCGGACCCCTCTCCGGACCCGCCATCCTGGATCACCAACTGCGGCTTTTTCCCTGCTTTTTCCGCCGCCACAACAGCCGATTTCTCCCCATACTTTTCCTGCAAATGCGGAGACACATAGGGGCTTCTGCGCTCTCCGGCTTCGGTCGCCAGCGCCACCAGTTGCGCCCGCTCTCCAGGCGCTAAACGGTCGTACTGTTCTGCCGCAATCTCGCGTGCGGTACGGGCATCTTTGGGTTCCCTCGTGTTCAACACCATCGCCTGCACGGCCCGGTAGCTGGGCTGCATTCCGTGTTCGTTCCGGTACTCTTCAATCTTCTCCTCAACCTGATGCCGGCGCTGGCTGTATTTGTCCCGCAGTTCTTCCGAAATGCCCGCTATTTCCGGATACGCGATCTTGTATCCCTTTGCCTCCACTTCGCCCAGTACCGCGGCCCGATAGGTGGCCGTCAACTGCCGCTGGTTTATGAATAATTCGCGCGCCCGCAACCCACCCCAGCCATCTTCCCCATGCGCTACATTCATCACCGCGATGTGTGTGTGCAACTGCGGATCGCCTGCCCGGCTGCTCCGGTGCTGCCATGTCGCCATCACCAGGTCTCTTTGGGTCGCGTACTCAAGATCATGCATGATTTTCTCTACCGCATGCATATGTGCCGCGACCACTTCCGGATCAACGATCCCCTGGATAGAAACGCTCTTCGGCGCGCTCACCGTGATCTCGTACAATTCGCGGGCCCGGTAGGTTACATCCCCCCACGGCTTATGCCGTATGGTGTCTTCCACCTGCCGCCTTAACGCTTCTCCGGTCTTTGGGTGCTCCCCATACCGCAGTGTGGCGAATTCCCGTAGCCCTACTTCGCCCGTTAACCCCAGCATCTCGGCTCCTTTCCCGGTCCACTGACCGACTTCCGCCTCTTCCCGCATGTAACTGGCGTAGGTTTGCGCGTTACTCATGGCTCTTACCCGGACCATAAAATCCCTCTTTCCCTGTCTATCGCCTGATTAAACTATGGTTCTGCCTGTGCAAAATATGATACTTGACAATCATCTCAGAAAACCTTTAGTATTTCAAACAGGATATAGTACAGTTTTTAGTTTGTATTCTTGGAGGTTTTCCTATATGATTTCAGTAGCTTACGGTGAATCAAGCGAAGAAGCAACCGGCGCGCAAGCCGAAACACATCGAAAAAGTGGACGAAGCACTGTGGCGGCGCTTCAAGGCGGCGGCCAAAGCGCAGGGGAAATTCCTGTGGGCGTATCACGAAGAAGCGCTCCGGGAAAAGCTACAGCACGACGGCTACTGATCGCGGCGATCTCGGCTGGCGTTGCCTTTTGTGCGGAGCCATCCACCGTGAGCCGCACGATTCAGGTTCACAAACAGGACATCGTTGCGATCTCTACCGCCTTTCGGTATACCACGCTGATTGAGCTTCCAGCCGGGGAAGACATCATGGACGCGACGTGCGGCGACAAGAGCTATTGGGCGGTGAACTACTCGAAGAATTTAGTGTTTATTAAACCGCTGGGAGACAAGGGCGGGGAACACACCAACATCAATCTGGTTTCCGCGTCGGGGAACGTTTACTCGTTTCTGGTGCGCGAAGTATCGGCGGACCCGAACGAGCACGCCGATTTGAAAGTGTTTGTCGAAACGCCGGACGCAGAGCAAAAACAGAACGTCTCGCATCCGCAGTTCGTCGAACGCAGTCAGTTGGACGAAGCAAAAAAAGAACTGGAGGTAGCGCAAAAGAAAATCAACACCACGCAGACCAGCGCGGCCACGAAGGAATTAGGGGAACTCAAGTTTGATTATTCGTGGCCGCACAACAAAGTAGCGGATACGTTTCGCATGCATGCGATTTGGCATGACAATGCATTTACGTTCATCTCGGCGGACCCGCAGGAGGTTCCCGCGTTGTACGAACTGAAGGATGGGAAGGAGATGTTGGTGCAATATCAATTTTCCAACGGGCTGTATACCATTCCGAAGATCCTCGATGACGGATATCTTCGGGTAGGAAAATCCAAGCTCGAATTTCATAGAGAACAAGGGAGTTAAGGCATGAAGCAAGTAGTGAAGAAGTTCGGTATTGGCGGTGGGCTCTTGGTGCTCACTGCGGTGTGTTGTTTTGCGCAATCTTCGAGCATTGGCGTGGCGACCGAGGGACTCGCTACGGAGATGATCGCAATTGCGAAGTGGGCCGGCATCATCGTGATGATCGTGTGCGGCATCGGGGTAGCAACCGGAGGGCCGGGGATGCTGGCGAAATTGAGCGGCGCATTTCTCGGTCTGGTGGTGGCGCTGTTCGCCTCACCACTCGTGAGCTGGATTCAAAGTCTATGACCATTCACCCCTGCGCTGTTGCGATTAACAAGCCGCTGCTGGTAGGCGGCATCGAGCGGCGTCTATTCGGGGTGTCGCTGATTGTATCGGCGGTGGTGGGGGCCAACGGTTCTCGGATCGTTGGCTTTCTTTTGTTTTTCGCGTTGATGGTGGCCGCCAGAAAGCTGACACGGAGAGATGATCGCATGTTTCAGATTGCACCGTTTATCTGGCGGCAGCGGGCGCATTACGATCCCATCAAGCGCGCGCTATTCGATTTAACGATTGTGGAAGAAAGGACGGAAGAGGAATGAAACTAAAGTTGTTTTTTGGGGTCGTGATCATGGCGGCACTCAGCACACCGATGTTTGCGCAGTTTGGATTTTCGATTGTATGGGACCCCCGCACGATGGCGCAAATAGTGCAGGATATCCAACAGGCGCAAAAAGCGTATGCGCTCGAACAGCAGATTCATGCATTCATCAAGAATCCAGGATCGTGGCGGTTCCTGGTCCAACAGGAAGCCATGCAGATGGGGCAGATGGAGGGGATTCCGCCGAACCTGTTGAACGCAAGCGATGTACTGCTGCTCTCGCGCTCCCGGCAGACGGCGATTGAAGCATTGAGCCGCGCTGCAACAATTAGCAACCTGACAAACGAGAATGCCACGATGGGTTCGCTGTTGGGGATACAGGCGGCGCAAGCGGCGGTACAGCAGCGGCAGATACAGGCACAGATCGACTCCGACACGCAGGTGGATGCGTATCTTCAGCGCGGGACCGGGATTGGACCGCAAGCGGCGAAGATGGCGGCATGGGAGGTCAAATGATACTCGCGCAAGATCGCAGACAGCCAGTAACGATGGAACTGGAATTAGAGGCCCGGCTCAACGACAAACTGATCGCATATGCCGAAGAGTTAGCAAGCGACCCGGATTACATCGCGAAAGAGATCCTGCGGGATCACTTGACCGGTAAGGGCGCGAAGCGCAACGGCAAGGAGAAGAAAGGAAAGAAGGCATGAGGCCGTTTTTTGGGGTTTTCAATTTCAAGATTGTGGTGTTTATCCTGACGGCACTGGCGGGTATTGCCGCCATCTTCGCGGGCAACGCTTCGGCGATCATGGATGGACTCGCCAAGGGGAACCAACAAGCGGTGCATTCGATGCGCAAGTCTGCGCAAGCGATGCACGACTATACGCCGCCCAAATGAACCCCGAAATCGACACAACTAACAAGTTCTGTGTTGCCTCGAACGGCCGGAACCTTGTTTTGCTTAATCCTCCGCTTCGACCTTTTACTCCGGAGGAAGCGTTGGTGTTTGCTGCGTATCTTGTGCTGATGGCCGGCCCCTTCGCTAGTTTTTCATTTGAGGAAGCAAAGAAAGCCGTAGAGAACACATAATGACCAACTTCGATTTCAACTGGATTGGCGCGGCGATTGACGATCTAACCACGACGCACCAAGCGGTGTTTTTGAGCGAAGGATGGTTTCTATTGCACTCGCTCGCGATTATCGTGCTCGTGACTTACGCGCTGAAGTGGGCACTCGAAAGCGTAAGCCACTGGCACGGTGTTTTCAATCTTCCGGGACTGGTGCAGTTCTTTGTCATGTATCTGATTGCGGAATCCATGCTGCGCTACTACATGACGCCCTTGCCGTGGGTGAATGTATCGCTGTCTGGAATCCTACCGGACACGATGCATACCTACGCCAACTGGATCGACAACTCCCGGTTGGATGTGACGCTAACGCAGATCGGCGCGCTGCTCTCGCACATGGAGCGGCCCAGGCTGGTGAACTTTATCATGGTGATTCCCTACGTGTTTGTCGAGCTGGATATGTGGATTCTGCAAGGGGTATTGTTTGCGGTGACGGCTACCGGGTTTGTGTGCCTGGCGATTGGCCGTTTGTTGGGGCCGCTGTTTATTCCGTTTTTCATTGTGCCGCGGCTGAGTTTCCTGTTCTGGAACTGGCTCCAATACATTTTGCAGTATTCGCTGTACCGGGTGGTCGCGGCCGCGCTGGTGTATGTGTGCTCAACGTTTATCACTAGTTTCTTTACTGCGGCTGTGGGAACGGACTACTCGCTAGCGCACATGCTGGAACTGCTGCCCGCGATGTTTGTGATTGTGGTGGCAGCCTGCTGGATGATCTTCAAGGTAACCAGCATTGTAGCGGATATGAGTAAAGGGGCGGCCGCCGCTGGTGGTGGATTTATTGGCGGGGTAGCCGCCGCGATGAGAGGAGCGTTTGTTTAGATGCCGGATGAACCAGTAGTACCCCCGCAACGATTGCCGAACCCCGAGAAACTGGGCGCGGATGGCACGCTGACGCGCAAGCAAAAGCGCTATATGGCCGGGGGCGTGATAGTGGCGCTGTCGGTTCTGGTGGTGGCATCTATCGCGCACAAACCGGAGGCTGCCACTCCCAAACCAAAGCCCAAGCCAGTCCAGACATTAGCCGCAACGATGCCTAGCGCGCCCGTAGTGAACACGGCGGCGGGGACAGGCGCTACTACTACCGACCCTGTTCCGGCGATGAAGCCTGTCCCGCCTAATGCATATCCTGGCACATCCTATGCATCCCCGGACGAGCAGCGGCCCGAAAAGACGCTGAAGGAGCAAATGCGAGACGAAAGAGCTCAACTCGAAGAGAAATCCGAATTCGACGATAATGTAGTCAATTCGACACGTGCTTTCAGCGGCACGGCGAACGCGGAACCGGGGCCGGGTGCTACACCTCTTAGCGGTACAGTTACACCGCCAGCACTTGCCCCGGTTTCAAGTGTAGTCAAAACTACCACACTGGACTTCGATCCGAAGCAAGCTACGTTTACTCTCCCGGAGGGCACGGTAATCGACTGTGCATTGGTGAATGAGATCAATGGCGAGTTCTCCGGCCCGGTGGTGGCGCAGGTATCGACCGCCGTCTATGCTCCGGAAACGCGCATTGTATTGATTCCGCAGGGCACGCGGGTGATTGGGGAGGCGACCAAGGTCGGTTCTTACGGGCAACAGCGGCTCGCGGTGGCGTTTCATCGGCTGCTGGTGCCTACGCCGTCCGGGCCTTATTCGGTTTCGCTCGACAAAGATACGCCGGGTTTAGATCAGGTAGGCGCGACGGCGCTGCACGACAAAGTAAACAGCCATTATGCTTCGATTTTCGGGGCTAGTTTGGCCGTAGGAGCGATTGGCGGGTTAGCGCAGATCGGCAACAACTATGGGGTGAATGGGTACTCCTCGATGGGACAGTTCCGCAATGGGGTCACGCAAAGCATGGCGCAGTCCAGTTCCCAGATTCTTGACCGCTTCCTGAATCGCATGCCAACCATTACGATTCGCCCAGGGACCCGCGTGATCGTATTTTTGACGCAGGATTTGCAGGTGCCAGCCTATGCATACTAAACACTCCCACGTAGAAGACCAGATCGCCGCGATTGAGGCTTTGATGCGTATTGTCGTGCAGCTCTTAGAAAAGTTATCTGCCTATGACGACACGGAAGCGAAACTGATGATGTCCACAGACGCTTACGCCGAAATGAAGAATCTGCTAGACGATATTGACCATGAAGCGATTCACTAGGGCGTTTCGCGAGGCCGGCGCGCTGAATTCACTGTTTGCTCCCACGCGCTTTCTGGATGAGCACGCATTTCTCACCAAATCCGGCAGCTTGGGAGTAGTCTTCGAACTGCAGGGGATCGACTACGAATGCCTCTCTGACGATGTGGTAGAAACCTACACGCATCGGCTGGGGGCCGCATGGCGCGCGCTGGACGAAGACTTCCGGATCTATCAGTACGTGGTGAAGCAGGAAGATGCGCCGCTCGAATCGAGCGATACGCGCCGGGTGGAATTCCTCAAGAGCCGGGGCATTTACAGCATTCGGCTGTTTCTGGTGCTGCTTTATGAGCACGGATCGGCGAAACCGAACTGGAAAACCAGGAAAGCGCTACGGCTGTATTCCACCAAACTACGGCGGCAGGCAGACTACCTGCTTATCAAGGCGAGTTCTTTTCGTGCGGCATTAAACGATCTGCTGCACATGGAACTGCTCGACAAGCGCCGGGCCTTCGGGTTCTTCCGGCTGTTGGCGAATCCGGACCCGGCTGCGGCTATGGCGGAAACGCTGAATTACGACAATCACCTGGACTATTGGATGACTTCCGGGGCGCTGGCTTGCACGAAAGACGGTATCCGCATCAACCGCGAGCACCTGGACGTGCTGGCGCTACGTAAAGCACCAAAGCAAACCAAGCCCTTGCTGCTCCGCGAGTTTCTGGCGCTCGAAGCAAACTTCATTCTGTGCAGCGAGTTCAAGCGCGAGCCCAATGAGAAAGCGGTCGAAGAGGTCAATACCGCGCAACAGCACTTCCACCACATGCAATGGCTCAAGAATCTACCGAGCTTGGTTGTGATGGCAATGAGCAAGGGCAAGAAAGACGACATCGTAGCGGACGAAAGCGCGACCGAGGCGGTGAAGGAACTGAAGCAGACGGTGGTGCGCATCAACACGCACGGCGAATACATGGGGCGCTATTCGTTGACGCTGGTATTGCATTCGCAGGACAAGGCCAAACTGCAGGCAGCCAGCGCGGAAGCCTCGAAGATCATGGGCAACCAAGAGGGCTCGCTGCTGCGCGAGACCTACAATGCGCTCAATACCTATCTGGCGATTGTGCCCGGAAACAGCCAATTCAACTTACGGCAGATTTGGCTGCTTAGTCAGAATTTCGCGGATTTATCACTCGTATACGCGCCGCAGCTCGGCAATCGCATCAATCCCCATCTCAAACAGGAGCATCTGCTGGTCCTGGAGACGCGGGACCGGACGCCCTATTTCTTCAACCTGCACGAAGACTGCCTGCTGGGATTCATTCTGCTGGGCATTATGGGTTCCGGGAAAAGTTTTTTTTGTAACTTGCTTATCGATTCTTCGCAAAAGTATCGGCCCTTTACCTTCATTTTAGATGTTGGCGGCAGCTATAAGTTCATTACGCAGAAAAACGGCGGCTCTCACGTCAATATGCGGTTAACGGAGAACAAGTTTTCGATCAATCCCTTTGCGCTTGACAAGACCCCGGAGAACCTGCAGTTTCTATTCTCGTTTGTGCGGGTGCTGCTGACGAATTCGGGCTACCACATGACGCCGAAAGATGATCGCTGGCTGTTTGAGGCGGTCAAGGATGCGCGGCGGCTGGGCGATCTGCGGTTATCGGAAGACCTGATGGATTGCCTGTATCCCTGGACCGGGGACCACCAGTACGGTTCGCTCTTCGACAATGCGGAAGACACGCTACACATCGCCGATTTTCAAGCCTTCGATTTTCAGGGCATGGAAGTATGGCCGCAGGTAATAGAACCCTTGCTGTTCTACATCTTCCAGCGCATTAGCGCGATTGTCTACGATCCGAAGAACCTGACGCGCTTCAAGCAGTTGATTGCGGATGAGGCATGGCGGTTCCTGTCGAATCCAACCGCCAAGGATTACCTGAAGGCGGCCGGGAAGACCTGGCGCAAGCATAACGGCGGCATCGGATTGATTACGCAATCGCTGGCCGATCTGGAGAGCGCTGGCATGTTGGATCTGATGAACGAGATTTGCCCCACAAAGATTCTGCTGGCGAATCCGGGGGCAAATCTTAAGACCTATGCGGAAGTCTTTAAATTGAATCCAAACGAGACGCTATTGTTCTCCGAATTGCGCCCGCAAAAGCAAATCCTGGTGAAGACACCCACCAGTTGCCGGGTGCTCGATGTGAATGTTGATCCGGAATCGGCGGTACTGTACGGCAATGATCCGTATGGCAACGACCGCAGAAACAGGATGATCGCCGAATTCGGCGAAGAGGAAGGATTACGGAGGCTGGCAGCAGTATGACACGGTGGCCGCGGCGCGGCTGGTTTACGCTGTTGGCTCTTGTGTTGAGCGCGGCGGCATGCCTTTTCTTTGTGTGGATCTGGATCAAGCATCTGCCCTTGGTTGAGCGCTACGACATGCCTGCGTACATCCACAGCAGCATTCCGGAAGTGCCTTTCTGGAATACGTACACGCTGGTGGTACATGATGGGCACTTGGCAATGCCAAACGAAGAAGGCACGTTTAGCTTGATCCGCGCGCACAAGGGGGCCAGGTTTATCAACTTCTGGCTGCGGATGTGGGTGTATCACGGTTCGGTGTGGTGGATACTTCGGATTCCATTGGGCGCTGGCGGATTGGTTGCCCTGCTATTGCTGATAATCGGTGGCCGGTTGGACCGGCGCTATAACTCCGATGCGCGCGATGGGCGCAACCTGCGAGGGCCGCAATTGGTAAGCGCCGCGCAATTCAACCGGCGCATCAAGCGCGGAGAGCGCGGCATCTACATCGAATCCAAATGAGTAAGTTTTGGATATCGAAGCACCGTATCGCACATCATGTGGCGCTGTGCGGAGCGACCGGCACCCGCAAAAGCTGCGTGATTCGGCAGATGGTCTATCAATTTCTGAATGCCGGATTGCCGTGCGTGTTTTTGGACGTGAAGCGCGAGTTTATCGAAGAGTTCTGGCAACCGGGAGATTGGGTGCTGGACCCCGGCGACATGCGTTGCCCGCGCTGGGCGCTCGAAGAAGAGGCGGAAGACGAAATGCGCGCTGTAGCGCTGGCGAATTCCGCTTTTCCGGATGAGCCGCGCGATCAGCCGTTCTTCCGGCGTACTCCGCGCGCCTTGCTGGCCTATTTATTGGGCCGCTATCACCCCACTACGGAACAGCTCGCTAATTGGATGGTGTCCGACAAAGAGATCGATATGCGCTTGAAGGGCTCCGAGATCGCCGGTATCATTACCAAGGAAGCCGGAGATCAGCGCGGCGGCATTCTCGGCACCTTCAAGGAGTTTGGCCGCTCTTTACGCTTATGGCCCACCGATCCACTGCTGCCCCATTTTTCGGTCCATAGCTGGGCGCAAAAGCGGCAAGGAAGCATATTTCTATCAAGCACACCGGGCACACTCGATGCCTTGCGGCCAGTCCAATCGATGTTATTAGACATGCTTATACTGGGCATGCAGAGTTATCCGGGACCTGGCGCTCTGATTTTAGACGAAGTGGGCCAAATGCAGCGGCTCCCAAAACTCGAAACCGCTATTAGTTTACAGCGCTCGGCCGGGAACCCGATTGTCCTCAGCTTCCAGGAGATCTCGCAGCTCAAGGTGCATTACGGCGATCTGTGGAAGGCCATTGTTTCGCAACCGTACACGCAACTGGTCTTCCGCACCAGCGAAGAAGAAGCGGCAAAACACGCAGCCGGGGTCCTGGGGCAAGCGCAAATCGAGCGAATACGGGAATCGCGCCAGCCCTGGAGTTTCTTTTTCCATCATCCGCACCGCAACTACCAGACTGAGCGCGTGATGGAATACGCGGTTACGCCTGGGCAGATCCAATCGTTACCGGACGGGCACGGGTTTCTAGCGCAAGCGGGGGCCATTGCGCCGATACATATCAAGTGGAAGAAGCCGGTGGTGCGAGCCGAGCGACTGATTCCCAGGATCATCGAATCGGCTCCCGCGCCACCGGAACCACCGAAGCCCACCGTGCTTTCTCCGTATAAGACCCGCTACAAGGCTCATGCCTGAATGATCGATACCTGCAAGCCTTCGCCGGGGTTGTCGGCATCGATCCAATACATCGCGGCATTCAATCCAACGGGGCTGTAGGTAACCGTAACGCTGGCCGAAGGGCAGGTATTGGCAGATGGTACCGCGAGCGATGCCAGCAAGTGCGCGCCAGTTGCCTTGTTTCCGCTCGGATCGTCGAATACATAACAGTATCCGGTTTGCCCCTTGCGCTGCTGAAATAGTACGGCATGCGCTCCGACCCGAACGCCCAGTGCGGCGATATTGATCGTAGCGGACACCAGTGTTCCGGGCGTGCCGATGATTACAAATCCTAAACTTTTCCACATATGCTAACCGCCTCCAATGTCGGTATCGGTGGTGCTGCCCCAAATCGTCCACGCCGTCCCTACATACGTGTTTTGCTCGGAAATCACCACCGTGGGGGGCGGCGGAGTGATGGGAATGAGTGTTTGTCCGGCGAAGGTAGAGAACTGCGAGACGCCGCTAACGGAATGCCAATGGCTCTGCGGTGTTTCGGTCGATTCAAACCACATATCCACCGTCACTACGGGCGGCGGATTAGGTAGCGGCAGGGGTGCAAAGAAACTGGACTCTCCCGGACCTACGAGTTTTCGCCGCGTGGGTTCCGGAAGCGGCTGATACCAAGAGCTAACCAATACGGGCGCAATGGCGGGAATCGGTAGCGGATGGAAAAAGATGGTATCGACCGGTAAGGTTACCTTGCGGCGTACCGGCTCGGCTGGTGGTACAGACCAGGCACTAACGGGCGGCGGTAGCGGGAAGGGATGAAAGAAACTAGCCTCTCCGGGCCGAAACACTCGCGCGCGTAGCGGCGCGATATCAGGGGCGAACCAGAAATTGATTGGCGGCGGCGGGTTCGGAATAGGAAACGGAGAGAAGAAACTGCCTTCGGCTGGTACCCGTGAGCGAACCCGCGCCGGAACTGGAGACTCATTCAGCCATTTGGACACCACCGGAACTGGTTGTCTGTCCGGAGCGGCGGCGCACGGGTAAGTATAGGCGAAATTGACCTTCGGGCGCTGGGGGACTTCCGGAACCGGCAGCCACGAACTCACCAGAACCGGAGGAGGCGGGTTCGGAATGGGAAGCGGATCAAAATAAATCAGCTCGTTGGGGATTCGGGGCCGGGTACGCACCGGCACGGGTAATGCGGCGATCCATTGAGACGCTGGCGGCACAGGCTGCCGGTCTGGTTCCCAAGCGAACGGATAGGTATAGGAAAGATTGGACTTGCGGCGCGGCGGAAGTTCTGCGGTGGGATGCCACGCGCTCACCAGAACCGGAGGCGGGCCGGCGGGCACCAAGACCGGCTCGACGCGCGAGGGATACTGCCAGCGCTTCGCCATCAGTACGACACCACTTCATTGCGTTCCCGGGCTGGCTGGTCCTGTTGCGCCCAACACGCCGCTAACTGATCGACTGTTGGTCCGGCCGCGGCGGATGCCAGCACTTCGACAATCGCCAGATTGTACTGATCGGCAGTCGGCGCGGTGTCATTGATGGTAACTACCGTACCGATGGTTGCCGTAGTTGTAGTCCGCTGCTGCGTCCAGGATGTATCGCCATCGGTGGCGTTGACAAACTGCTGGATCAGGGTCTGCCCAGATCCAATCGTTCGCCCGACGTTATTATCCCAATCGTCGCCAGCGCCTAACACCCAGGAACCGTCGCGAGTTGTAGTAAGAGAGCAGGTGGGAGCCCCGGAGGCGGCACTCGCGCCGTTTGTAGCGCCAATTGCGCTAGAACCGTCGCCCGAGGTCGCATCCGTACCGGTAAAGGCAAGGACGGAGATAACGGCAGAACCAAAGGAGTCGCCGCCCGCGCCAGTAACGGTAGCAGTTACGGTTACAGATGTCAGTGTGCCGGCCGCCCAGGCGCGCCAGATTTCCGACGTGCCAGCGCGAGTGTTTTGCCGCTTTACCAGAGTCCAGGCAAGCGATGCGCCAGAAACGGTTGCCGTGGAGCCGCCCACGTTGGCTCCTCCGGCATAGCTAACCAGCGCAATTAACAACTCATTCGCGCCTGCGGTTGAAAATGCCGTAGTTGTAACGGTCTGGCCGTTGCTCTTACGGCCGGTACCAGACGCGGTTACATCAATTGCCAGGGCCACACGCTTACGCGCTCCAGCCCGTTACGGAATCATTGAATATTTTGTATTTTGAGCCCGGATCGGGCAGCGCGGAGGTCACCCCTTCGCGGTAATTCTTCCGGCTATCGTAGAACGCTTTAATGATGAGTTCCACGGTTGTCCAGGACGTTGCGATACTGCCGGTAGGGAACTGAAATACATGCACTTCTTCCAGTATGGTTCCAGCCTGCAAGGCAGTGAGCACGGCAGGGTCGGTGTTGTTGATATCCAGGTAAGAGGACACAAAGGAGGGGGATGGATATCCGGAGGTCACCGGCAACCAAAACACGCAGCGGATATTGACAATTCCGGGCTGATTCTCGCTAATATCGAGCAATACGATTTGTTTCGCCATTAGAGTAGCGTGGCTCCCTGGGCGGTCAGTTGCCGAATGGTGTCATCGTAAGCGGTCTTTCGTCCTTCAACGTGATCGAGCCGAGCTTCGATAGGAACGCAGGCCATACATTCGGGAGCGCCGCATGTCACCCGCATGCACTTCAGGCAAAATCCGCGCAGCCTACCGCTGCCGGGCCGCATGATCCAATGCTTACCGCAATGCGGACATTGGAGGGTTGTGGCGGTCTGTTGTCCGTCTGTCAGGATTGCGCCCGCTTCCCGCACCGTGTTTACTCGCCAAACAGCACGGAACAGATTTCGGACACGCCTGTGCCGCCCACTGCGATACACTGCACGCCGATGCCGTTGGTGGCCGAGGCGGGGCCAATCAATTCCGAGCCGGGAGCCGCCACCCAGCGCACGGTAGCGCGTTGGTTGTGCGCCAGATCGAGCAGTGAGCCGGTCGAGTAGGTAGGTTCGACCGTATAGGTGATATTCGAGGTAGAGACGGCGGCGGGATCTCCCGAATCCAGCGCTTGCGCCGTAGCGGTCGAGGCTGTCCCGGCTGCCGTGAACCGGCGCACTTGCCATTCGGAGGCATTATCGGCCGGCGTGGCCACACTCGAAATCATCAGATCGTAGATCCAGGGCCGCACGGCGGTTGTGCCCACCACCCCGGCAATCGACTTGGCCGCCGCGCCCGTTACTGCTCCGCTGAATCCGTACCGTCTACCATTCGCTCCCATTTTTTTATCCTCTTTCTCGCTTTAATCCACGACACCATGCCTGGAATCTCATCCAAACCCGTTTCCATAGCGGGTTTTCCAGTTCCCATGTGCGCTTTTCGACATCCCGCAATCGATCCGAGACGTACTGCAAATAGCGAATCACTTCCGGGGTGGCTGCGCCCACTTTGGGTATTTCCGGCCACGGTGGAGTGTGCTGCAAGCGCAGACCGAATGGACCTGCGTGTACGTCGCATTCGCTAAGGTCTATGGCTGGCTTGGTTTGCATTCTTTATGCTATTCCTAATTCGCATGCATAGCTAGAGCCGGACATACAGGTTATAGCCGGTTCCCGGAGACGTATAGGGCGCAAACGCCACGGTGGTTGTACCCGATCCATCCACCTTGGTTACAGCGGCCGTACCGCCGAGAGTCGCATCGATGGCGTGCCAAAAAGCGGTAGGGATGGGGCTGGAGACCGCAAACACCCCGTATCCGGCTCCATCGAGCATGGCCCACGCGCTACCCGTCCAAATGAAGAAATGCCCCACGTCGGTAGCAATGAATAGTTCGTTCTTTTCCCCTACTCCGAAATTCGTTGGGATATTGGCGAGCACATCCACTGTGATCGGGATGCTGGCGTTTTGCGGCTGCGCAGCCACACCCAGCAGGTTTTCTATCGTCAGGGCGTGCGCTCCTCCGGCTAGCAAATGCGGTCGAATGGCGGCTGGTCCATAGAGTTTGTCGGACTGCTCTTTTGTCATCCCTACTGGCCGGTTGTTGATTTGATCCTGAAGTGAATAAGCCAATCCGGTCAGCCAGCGGGTATGAGATAACAATTCGGCTTGTGTATTCGGATACTTGCGCGGCGGCGTGTTCATCCGCTAAACGGCCGCACACTGCTATAGGCCGCCTCCGTTCCCCACTCCTTCACCTTTACTTCGATGTCCTCGAAAAACAGCGAAAATGGGCTGTTGCTGACCGTAGCGTATTTGAATAGCTTCCCCTTAATGGGAGATGTATCCACACGCTGTTTCGTGGGCATGCCGTTTGATTGTGGGAATACACAGGAAAACGAGTTTCCATCGGCGGTGATGACTAAGGTGAGTGGAGCGGTGGAAACGTAAGATAACCACACTTCCCGCAGGTGTTGAAAGCCGGTCATGCCGTGCGTGGTAGGCTGCGAAATCCAGTTCTGGAGTTGCTGCGGAGCGACCTGCCACGGCCCTACTTCCCAGTAATAAAGCGTCTGCGTAGCGGCATCGGAGGAAGAAGTGAACCACTCGAATCCCAGCGCCAGATTGCGCTTCAGGTTTCCTTGTCCCTGCGATAAGTCGATAAAGAAAGGAGCAATACGGGAGCCTCCCAGAATGGGCGTCGGTAGCGCCACAATGGTCGAGTAATCGTCGGTGGCTGCTAATACGGTGATGGGCGGACCCTGTGGGTTGGCCTTCACCCAGGCGTCGCCGAAAATCTTTAAAGAGCGCGCATCGCCGGCATCCCAGGCTTTCGTGAATACCGAGCAGGGCATGGGCGTACCCATATCGCCCGCTCCGGATGCCATCAGGGCTAAATTGCCATCGCGCAGGCCCACTAAGGTCGTGTTGATGTTTTGCCCTTCTTCCTGGTAATGCACGACGGCTCCTGCATTCGCGTACTGCCACAACCACCATGCCCCGTTTTGTACGCAGTAGGCCATCGACATAAAAGTGCCTTGCGTGTCCGGATAATCGAATACGATGTAGCCGTTGGCGCTGCCTAAGCGCAGATCCTCCGGGCGCGTGAAGTCGGGCGGGAATACCGTTAACGTGCCGCGCGAAATCGGATAACCGGGAAGCGAGGCGTGCGGGAACAACGGGCCAAACGCTTTGTCGGTGATATTCTCGCTACCGGTGCCCGGAGACCAGCGGTAGATGCCATCGTTTCCCAGGTAGTATAGTTTTCCTCCATACACTACCATCGCGTTACGAGCGTAGAGGCCGCGTCCCGTTTCGAGCACGGTAGGCGTGTAGTTGATGTTTTGCTCCCCATAGCTCGGCTGGAGGCGCTGCAGCGTGTTGGCGGTCAAAACGATGGAGGCATCCTCGATAATCGCTCCATTTAGAACCGGATCGGAGGCGGAGGAAACCTCGATAAAGGTCTGATCGGAAACGCCATCCAGGCCGCCGTCGGCATCGGCGTTTGAGACATACACGCGACCTGGATTGTAGGGATCGCCGCTGAAAAAGTAGCGCCCTTGCTGGTCCGGTCCCCACAACTGCGGTACGGGCTGCCCCATGATGGTGGGCTCTCCGATAAACAGCACCACGTTATTCAATACGCCGATGTTTTCCACCGTTTGCAGCCGGGTGCTGCTGGCGGGCGGAGCATAGAGCGTGTATCCCTTGCCGTTGATGAGTAAGGTGGCTCCCGCCGCCCACTTGGGATTGAATGTATCCCCGCTAACCCATATGACCGAAGTACCGACGACGTTTACGACGGAGTGCTTGGGACTGTCCGAGACTGGCACGGGCGGAAAGCACACCGAACTCAGCGGATCGTTAGCCAGAATGGCGGTATCGTTCAAATCGTAGAACAGAGATCGGCCCCCCGCGGTATTAGGACACGACCCTATGTAATGCCAGGATTCCTGTGTGCCGCCAAATACTTCCCAATCGATGAAATCGACTTGCGGATCGGGGCTAGCCTGCGCAACGAAGAAGAAGGCTTGGCGGCGCGGAATGATGCCGCTGCGCAAGGGCGGGGACTGGACCGAAATCGCGCCGGTCATGCTGGACCGATAGCGGTAGCGTGCCAGGATCGGGAACCCCTGAATGCCGTAGGTGCTATCGAGGACATCCGGCCCAAACGTGCCTCCCGTCCAGAACGAACTGACGGATAAGTTTACCGGGCCGCTGACGGTCAGTTCCACGCGCATTGCCTTTACGTTCGCGAGGGTTTGCGCCGTATCGCTTCCCACCCGCTGCAATTCCTGCACCTTGAAAATGAATTCAGTCCAGGCAAGCGAACCGGTAGAGGATTGCATGGAGCTGGTGATGGGGTAGTTGGCGTAGGGATTTAGCGTTTCCTCTCCGGCTGTGGCTGTGCTATCCCCCAACGCGCCCGATTCGTAATACACGGTCGCATCGTAAGAGCGCGTTTGCTGCAGCGCAATCGCTTGCTGCTGCGCGGTGGTCTGGGAAGCTAACCCTTGGCTGGCGGTGGTGAAATCGTTTTGCTCGAATGGCTTGTAATAAAAATTGCGGGTGAAATCGTTGGTGGTGGCATCCACATCGAGCATGATGCGGCCATAGAGCACGTTTACCGGCAGATCCACTCGAATCGAGATATGCACATAATCGTCTTGGGTAATAGGGCGATTGCCGATCTGCGATAAATCGCTGGTTTGCGTGATCGTTAATGCTCCGGTGCGTTCCGGAGTAATCGGTATCGTGAATGCGGAGGTAGTGACGGTGATATCGACCGCTTCTCCCGCCGTGTGTGTCTCATTGAAATAAACTCGCGCGGCGGGTGCGGAAACAATAGCCGCTCCCACGGCGATGGTGCCAACCGTAACGCACCGGAAGGAAGAGAGCCCATCGGCTCCCTGCGTGACGGACAGAACCCGTACCCATTCGGTACCCCCAAGGTGTAGGAATTGATCCCGCACCAGGGACGAAAACGGAGTGGACATCTGAATCGTCGCTAGTCCGGTCGAGCCGGAATCGTAAGCAATTCCCGCTACGGTAGTGCTCGAAATAACCTGAAATACCTGATCGACGATGGCGGTTTCCGAACCAAAGGTCAGATGCGATTTTCGGCCCAGAAAAGAATAATCGCTGGTGGGGTTGGTGAACGCAACCGAAGCCCAGCCAGGCACTACGTTATCGTACAGAATCGCTAGAATCGTCGTACTAGCGGGCGCGCGCGATGCTCCCGCTGGCGTACCGGCGATACCCGCCGCAGCCACTACGCCCGGCACATTCCACAAATTGATCCAAAAATCGTCGGGGGCAAATTGGGCGGCTTGTGGCTCCTGCGTAGGCGGGAATATGCCCATGTTCTGCGCCGTATGCTGATCGGTGCGTAGCTTTCGCATTTGCGCTTTGTCTGCCACATACATCCAGGTATCCGGAGCCTGCGGGGGTGTGGCCGTCACCATCGAGGGGGCACTGCCGGAGTAGTTGGAGTCGAGCACCAGCGAGCCGTCTTCTCCGCCCAGAATGCGCCCTAGGCCGTCCGCAATATAGCGCTGGAAGGGAAACGGCGCGCCCGGAAGGCTATTGTTGACACGCTTGATTTGGACTACCGGGGCAATCGTCGGACCGGATACCCTGCTGAGTCCGGGCCGCGGCTGAATAGACCCTTGCTGCGCGGAGTAAACGTTTAACGCATAGGGGTATTGTTCGTCTGGACACAGATCGGGCGGGCTGTTCAGATTGATTCCGCCCGCTCCGAACAGAAACGGTTTTCTCTGAAACTGTTCTGCCATGCCTAGTTTCCAATGCACATCACAGTGGCGTTATCGCCCGATGTGCCCGTGAGCGTGAAGCTGCTACCCGAGGCATACGTCACTTTCACCGCTGCCGCGCTGGTGGTATCGTTTGCCGTGCAGACGTAAGAGGAGGAATTGCTAAAGGCCGCCGGCCCGGTAAGCGTAATGGTAGCCGTTCCGCCCGACAAAGCCACCACGGACTGCTCGACCGCGTGGGAGGTTCCTAATTGCTGCGTCCCGGCCGGCGAATAAATAAGTATCGGGCCAAACAGATTGTTGACCGGCGTGGTGGAATCGACCACCAGCGGAGCGGTTCCGGTGGTCATGGTCGAGACAAGCTGCCCGCCCAGCGCTCCGATATTTCCCTTGACCTGAAATTTACTGCCACCCACCAGATCGCCTGCGCCGATAATATTGTTGGGTCCGGTAGTGAGCCCGGTATCGGCACCGGGCAGACTGAGAAGGTATCCGGTGGTTGCGCCACCGTAGAGCTGTCCCACTTGCCCGGAAAGATCGTTGAATCCGAATAGATTGACATTCACGGCATTCGCAAGGACCGCCAGGTTCGTCAGCGCAATTCCGGCCGGCGTGAACATGCCCAGACCGGTAATCTGCACGACGCCACCCTGTAAGAGCATGTAACGGGCATAGGCCGCGCCGGTGGGGCGGTCCTGCAGCATGTAATCGTCGGTGAGCCGCAGAAAATTACCGTTGTGGTTATCGACTACCACGTAGTCATAATCGACCCCAGTAGAGAAGTTCGGGTTCTCGAAGTGGCTGTTACTGACCACGACCTGAGCCGCCGACGTGGACCCGTTTCCGATGCGCAATTGCGCTTGATCGAAGGAACAGGCTTCAAACACCACTTCCTGCCCGGTGCCTTGCACCCAAACGCTGTTGGTGTGCGGGGTAGGCGCATCGGCGAAGACATCGTGATCGAACGAGATATTCTCGCCCGCCTGCGTTTGGCCCGACGGCATCAACAGATTGGTTCCGTTGTCGCGCAACATCGACTGGCTGACGCGGGTGAGCCATGTATTCGAGGCGGTTTGCATTCCAGTCCCAAAACCCTGGATTTTGACATGCTCCAGAGCGCATCCGACGCAGCCGTTTGAGCCACCCATCTGCACGCCTACCGTGCCCGTGGCGTGGCCAGGGCCAGTTAGAGTGATGTCTTTTAGAGAAGTGGAGAAATCGAACAGAATGCCGTCATTCATCGAGATGGCGGTGCCCGTGCCGGTATACGTCATCGTGGTGGCGTTTCCTTCGCCCTGCAGGGTCACATTGGTATTAGAAATATTGAACAGAACCGGAGTCGAGAAACTGCAGGAATGGTGCAACACGATGGTGCCCTTGGTGCCCGCAATCGCTTGATAGGCATTGTTTATCTGCGCGCCGCAATCCGATCCCTGAAAATCCTCCACACTCACGGTATCGTTCAATTTGTCGGTAACGGTACGCTCGACGGCGGTGGGGTAGGGCTGCGAGACGAAGGGATCATTAGCGGTCACCGCCCCCAGTGTGTTGGTCACTCCGTTTTGCGTCAAGGTCACATCGTAAGCGCCATTGTCGGCGTAGAAAAACCAATAACCAGTGAGCGAATCGCCATTAAACGGGTTCGATAAAGGAGTGCTTTGATTATCGGCATAGAGTGTGGCGAGCGTAGTGGTTCCGGTGAGGGTTACCGTGACTAAGCAGCCCGGAACGGACGCCTGCACGAAGGTGGAGGACTGCACACCCGCGGTAACTGCCCTTTGGCCGCCTACTTCGCAATAGCCGTAAATGCGCTGCCGGGCCTGCGCTAGCGTGCATAGCGCCAGCAAAAGACATGCATATCTCAGCGCGCTGCGGATACGGGGCTTCTTCGCCATCGTTGGGTTTCCTCTCGGGTTTCCCGGTCTTCAAGTGTTTTTTCGTAACTGGAAGCGGCGCTTGACCGCTCGTCTTCAACGCCCGCCAGGCGCAACAGCCGTTCCAGGTGCGGCAGGGTAGCCTGAAACTCTTCGCCCGCCATCTTGAAAGCGGCCAGATGCTCGGCGTAATCGACCAGCGCATCCGCCACGGAGGGGGATAATCCCAAATCCGTGCCGGTAAGCGCGGTGACTGGTGCATTGATTACCGCGTCCAGTGTCGCGGTGTAGCCGGTATCCGGCATGCGGTTCGGAGCCAGGATGTTCATGCCCGCCATAGCAAAGCGATTCGCCAGCCCGATGGTGTTGTGCCAATTCGGAGAATAGTAATCGAGATCATAGACACTCTCGACCTTTACCTGCCGGTTGTTGATCGTGGCGTTCATGACCGTAGCAGCGGAGCGCGCCTGATCGATCCCTTGCTGGTAGCGCTGCTCAGCGTATTGCGCCCGAGCTGGATCGCGCGCCGGAGAATCGCGCCCCAGCAGATCCGCTAAAGCGCCCCACTTGACGACCCAGGAGAAATCGTCCGGAACCCCGAGCGCTACTCCAGCCGTAGGGTCTAACGTTGCTCCCGTGGCGGTGACGATCATTTGCAGCGTACCGGGCTGCGAGGGCGGCGGCGCGAGCTGCAACTGGAACGGAGGCGTCACGCCCGTACTCCAGGCTTTCGGAGTTTTCGAGGCACTATCCCAGGACGGCAAAAACGACGCTAAGGCAATTTCGTCTTCCGCCGACATCTGGTAGTACTTTCCGTTTGTGTCCTGAAACACGGCGCGGCGCACATCGAGCACTGCTTCCGAAAGCGCGAAGCGGCCTACCGGAGAAGCGCTGATCGGCAGACTGTATTGGGACAGTACCGCTCCGGTTTCGACGAGAAATTGGTCGCGGCGACGCTGTAAAGCGGCGGTCAAATCAGCGAGCGTAAACATCTCGGAGCCAGTCCAGGAAGTTGGCGTGGGGGGCTCCAACAGGTGATATTCGATCACTGGAATCAGGTCCACGTCGCGGACCGTGTAAGCCAGTTGCGGTACTGCCGACAAGTCGTAGAACAGCGTTCCGGGGGTGATCGAGAGCGGAATCCGGGCATGCCAGTGCTTCGTCAGCGCGTTCCAAGTGCGCAGCGCTTCTCCTATGTAAGCCGTCAATTCCGGCAATACCCAATAGGGATTCGAGGGAACGCCCAAGCGCGCGGTGAGCGCCGCCACCAGCGAATCGATAGTGACCGGCTGCTGTGCGGTCAAATCGAACTGCGGTATGGGCGGGAAGCTCGGCATTATTTGAAGAACACGGGGGTAGTCGCGGTGCCCTTGATTTGGAGTGCAATCGTGGCGTAGATTGCCGGATTCGACTGCGACGTAGCGCGGATCACTACGCCGGTGTTCGCGGCTGGCTGCGTGGCAGGAGGCGTATAGGTAGCAATCGGAAACGTCTGTCCGGCGGTCATCGCTACGGTCGATGTAGTCAGCGTGCCCGGCCCGGACAACAGAGACCAGTCCACCGGAATGATTCCCGTAGACGGGTCGGTTAAACCCGTGTACCAGTCCTGCACATACAGAGCGATCACTTTTCCTAAGCTAACCGTCGGATTGGCATTCATAAACGGCGCGGGGTTGGAGTTGGGCAAGCCATTTGTAACCCCGATAGACAAGTGCGGCGCGGTCGTATCCGGCTCTATATCGACACCGGAAACTTCGGGGCTACCCAAGCAGGAATTGGTACATGTAGGAAATCCGGCGGGATAGGCTGCATCGTTTCCCAGTCCCAGTTCCATTACGTTATTGACTACCTTGGTCCCGAATACAATGTCCGAGTTACTATTTGTGGCGTAAGGAAAGGCCGCATCCGCCATCATGTTCCAGTGCGCGACTTTAACCCCTCCGGTGCCTCCCAGTGTTCCGTCGTAACCGTTATCGCTGGAGAAGACCATCATCGGCATATGGTTCCAGGCGGCAATGCTGATTTGTGCCGCGCTCCCGGAACCTTGCAGATCCCATCCGCTCATTAACCGGACGTTATAGTTGCCGTTTGGCACGATGAATTTATACAGCACATCGTTTTGAGGAAAAAAACCGGTCGAATAGACGGTTCCTTCTCCCACCGATGGGCCAACACCCTTAAAGTATTTCCACGCACCCCCGTTTAGGTTGCTTCGATCTCCCGAATACAGTCCGATATTTCCCAGCCAAAAATCGCCTTGCCCGTCTGGTCCAAAATTGCTTCCAGTCCCGGAATCTACGCGAATGGTATTCGCCTGATAGTTTCCCGAGTTCGGCAGGATATTGATGTATACCTGCATCGTTATGTTCGAGTCCTGATTTAACGTGCAGGTCGCCACGTCCTGAAGACCCGTAGTGGTGACGGTAGCGGGCGGCGTATAGATTCCCCCGGAGGTAATCGACCCATTGGGGGATGCCTGGAGTGCCCAGGTTACGGCCTGATTGCTAACGCCCTTCACCCAAAACGGGATCTGATATCCGCCTCCGGTGCCCTTGCTGCCGCTATAATCGCCAGCCAGAATGTATATTTCCGGGTCCGGCGTACCAATGGTGGCAGGCCACAACGGCATATCCACCGCGATAGATTGTCCCGATGAATTTGTGGCGGTTACCCATGCCGCGCCCGGTGGAATGTAATTGAGTGAATTGCTTGGCAGCACTTGGTTACTGACGCATTTAACGGCACCGTAATCGTTTTGGCAATCGGTGTTGTTGTCGGTGGTCGCGTTTTTGGCCAATCCGGACTGATCGTATATGTCGAAATCGGTCAAGTGGAGATGGCTCAACGCGCCTTTGATGCTGTTCTCTACCGCCGGATCGAGCGCGATGTCGTTCGATGCATCGAAGGTGAATAAACCGCAACAAGTGTTATCGAGCAGAAGTCCGCCATACGTGGCTAGCGCGGTCGCTACCACCAGCGCAGGACCAGTGAGACAGTTTGATCCCGCCGGGCAGCCCGCTCCGGTATGCTGCGCTAGATAAGTTGGGTCCAGCGCTATTCTCGCGCCATAGGGCATACACGGAAGATTGATCGAAGAGGTGAGCACCGCGCCCGTGCCGCCGCCCGTGTCGGTAACGGTGACCGTTGGGGCAGAACTATAGGCGGTCAGCAAGGCATGAGTCATATGCACTCCGGTGATAACACCGGCGGTAATGTCGGGAGCCCACACCGCGCCCGTGCCGCCGCCGCCCGTCAGTGTGATTACGGTAGCAGGAGAGTATCCGGTGCCGCCGTTCACGATGTTCAGCCCTACCACTTCGTTTGAATTACAGAATCCAGTTCCGCCAATGGCGGGCCACGTTACATTGGTCCAAAATGAGTCTATATTTTGCGGTAACCGCATGTGTACTGCATGTTTAATGACCCCCGACTTGATCTCGTTCAGATGCAAAAGGTACGGGGTAATCATTCCGCCCGCCGCATCCGTGCCTCCGGTGCGGTTGTAGGAATTCGGAGTAAGATGCCCGGCGCTACTGGCCTGCCAACAAGTTCCCCCGCCGGTGCATGTGGAGGTTTGCGGCCTGTCGTTGAAGGCCTCCCATAGGTCGCAGGTATCGGTATTGATTACGTTGGTATGGTTGTCCGCATTCCCATTAAACATGTATAAACCAATCTCCCGCTTTCGATTCGGCCCTTGCGGCCAGGGTATGTTTTTCAGGCCGTCTATGTTTTGCTTCGTGGTGGCGTTGGTGGCAATCGTATGCCCAAAGGTGTCGTCCATGCCGAGCGCCCCTGTTACCGCTGCTTTGTGTCCGTCTTGCAGCACATCGTAAAAAATCATCCAAGCGGAGTTGAGAAAGGGATTGCCGCGCCAGTTCGCCATAACCGGCATTCCCGTTACTGGAGTATTCCAGATTGCATCGTTCGGTCCGTCCGGGCATCCGCCCCAGGTATTATTAGCCGGGATGCTGGCGGGGGCCGTGTACGTAGCGCTTGTGCCGCTGCCCACAATGGTTCCCGTTCCGGAAGCGCCGCCGGTGACGTTGTTTACTTGCCACGTCAGTCCCGTGCAATTCGAGGTACACGTTACGGTGCCGCTCTGCCCCTCCTGCAGGGGTGTATTGGGGGAATAACTGATTACCGGCTTTTGCGCGAAGAGCGTAGCGGCGGATAAAAGCCCCATTAGAATTGCTGACTTCATTACTGGTTAATCACTCCCGGTCCAAGCGCTTGCACGAAACTGCCGTCGAACGATTCAAATGACTGCACATTACATTTACTCGCCGTGGTCCCTATGGTCATGGCTCCATGCACATTCGAGGGCCACGCGAATGTTCTACTTCCGGTTGCATCCTGGCATATCTGGAAGTTGATCCGCGTGCCTGCGAGTAAATTCGTGATGGTAGACGATGTTACGTTGCCGGTGAGCGTGATCGACTGATCGCCCTTGCTGGCATCGAACACAGGCGTGGCGGCAAAGGTTACGTTATTGATGTTTACGATCAGATTGCCGGTTGTTCTTACACTTGCTGCCTGCATTGTTCCAGCAGCAATCATGTTTCCAGTACCTTTGGCGATGGTGAGTTCCGTTACGCTATTGGAGCGGTCGAAGAAATTTAGGTTTCCGGTGGTATTAGGGTTGTCGATCAACCATCCTGGTTGTGTGTTTCCGGTGATACCGATCCCAGCCAATGAGCTTGGACTGGTGAGCTCGATTTCCCCGGCAGTGCCAGAAGCCGTAGTGTTCACGGTCAATGCGTTGGTAATCGTGCCTCCATTGAACGACCCGCCTCCGCCGCTTCCTACGCCAATATCGTAGTTGGTTCCATTTGAAGCAATGCGGGCTCCCGCTCCGGTAGCGAGCGTATAAGTGGTTGCGCCATTATTGATGGTGGACCCTGAAGGAGTGATGGTTACGGTTCCCGCTCCGTAGTTATGAACCTCGATGGCGCATCCATTCAAAAACTGGCTTCCCAGCCCCGCCTGTGGAAGAGCGACGGCCACCGCGCTCGCGTTGTTGTAGGTCACCATGCCGCCGCAATCGGTGTTTGCCAAACTATCGGAAGTTCCGGTCACGTGCCGGGGCTTCTCGGTGATATCGAACTGCTTTACCGCGCCGGATTGGGAAATGCTCGTTCCCAGTCCATTCTGCACCGGAGTGGAAGCCAGAATCGGACGATGATCCACGCAGGATGTAAATGAGCCCGCCGTCACTGTGCAGGAATACAGCGGATAACTGGTGGCTGGAAATGCGGTAGTCGATCCTACCGGAGCGACTTCGCAACCGGTGCAGGTATAGGTATTCGTTAACGACGAGAAACCTATGGTGCGGTTCCCGGAGCCGTCTACGTAATAAAAAATCGTGTCAGTGTCAGTTCCCCCGGTAAGATTCAGGGTTACGCCGTTGGGGAAAGAAAACTGTGTCCCGCCCAGGTTGATAAAGCAGGGAGTGGCCCCCGCGCAGGAAGCGCCAAATGGAATGGCAGTGGCGGTAATCGAGCCCGGCGCGAAATCGAGCAGTTGGGTAGCAAGCGAAGCGCCGCCGGGGCCACCCGATCCGCAGGCCGCTCCGGCGTCGATTATGTTTCCGCTGGCATCCCACTTGGCGCAATCGTTGCTTACCAGCGATCCCGTCGAGGTTGCCAGTTTAGCGCCAGTGCCCGTCTTGTTTCCGGTTGGAATCGAAAGATTTGGCGTCGATCCTCCGGAAGAAGCAAGCGGTGCCGAAGCCGTTACGGAGCTAACTCCCGCGCTCACGCAGCCCGCCCCTGTACAGGTTCCGGAGATATTGATATTGCCCACCAGCAGATTTCCGCGCGTTCCGATGCCCTGTCCGGCCGTGACCTCCAACGTAACGGGAGCGGATCGCTCCAGCCCGATATCGGCCGCCGTAAGAGAGCTTCCATCGCTCCAATTGATGAATCCGGCACCAGAAGCCGCGCCGTCCAGCCCCATAGCAACACGGGCGGTAAAATCTCCTGCTGCTTGCGCTCCGAAACTCTTAAAGTCGTTTATGTTGGTGGGAGCCACCAGCAACCAATACGGAAAAGCATTGGTAAACGCCAGCCGCCCCAACAGGTTACCGGCATTATCGAGCACCTGCACAATAGATGCAGTGTTCTGCGCCGCCCCTTCCTGAAGATTCAAGGAGGTAACGCCAGTACTGGCGGTAGCATCGAAAACGCGCAGCGTGTCTGCGGTATTCGGAACAAACGCCACTGGTCCTATTCCGGTTCCGGTGGTATTGAAATTAACGTTCGTCAATAGTGAGTCGATATCCGCCGAAGTAGCTGGCCGTGTGGTGTTGACGTTGGTACGAAAGACCAGCCCATTCGCGCCGGGATCGGTCAGGTAATTACCCGCGACTTGCTTGTTATTGAAGGTGGTCCAGTCTGCGGTAGAGAGATAGCCGTTGCTGATGGAACTGGCCTGAGGCAAGGAAATATCGGTGCGTGTCGCCGCCGCATTGTCGAATGCCTGGATGGGCGCATTGAAGTTCATTACAGAGCGCTGCGTCAACCCGCCCCCATTCGATTGAATCGTGACGTACCCGCCGCCGACGCCCGATCCGGAAATAGCCGTCCACGTTCCGCCATCGCAGGAAAATAGTTCATGATCGGTCGAGTTGTATTCGACCGCCGCTGCATTGGCGCACGCCCCGCCTGGGTCAGTCGTAACGATCGTCCAGGGCTTTACGAAGGTCGCCTGCGTCATGTCGGTGAACCCGAGCACCGTCAGGTTTCCATTCCAGGGGGGCGTTTGTGCATGCATGCCGAATACGGTCAACATGCATAGCGGCATAAGATAAAGAAGGTTTTTCATTGTTTCAGGAGGATCACGGTTCCCGACTGCGGGGTCGCGAAGGAAAGCGTGGCGTTATTTAGATCTACGGAATGTAGGGTCTGCCCGTAAACGAGCGTGTTCGAAGTGTTATAAACCGCCAGGATGGGCGTGAGCGTCCCCAGATTGTGCGGCACATTGAAGCTGGTCTGCGCGGTAAAGGCTTCCGAGAACGCGCCATTACCGGCCGAGAACACCGTAATCGAGCCGGATTGCGGAGTAGCAAAGGAGAGCGTGGCGTTGTTGTCATCGTTCGCCAGCGTGAGCGTGTAGCCGCCCGGTATGGTGAGCCCGGTCGCATCGTACACCTGCGCCACAACGTTGTTGGTTCCCAGGTTGTAGGGAACCGCAATGCTGGTCTGGTTGGTGAAGGCAACGGTGGTGTGGGAACCAGACCCACCACCGCCGCCTGCAATCGGCTGCCATATTCCCGCCACGCAGCCGAAAATCGAGCCGGAAGGAAACCACTCGACGGCGTTATTGGGCGTACACGCCCCGGAGGGCGCGGAAGAGACCACATGAAACGGGGTGCGCTGCATAGCGAAAATCGCGCTTAACACGTTGTTGTGCAGCGCCGCGCCCGGCAGCCGGTAGAGTTTGGCATTCGCGGCGTGCGAGGTCGCAACCGTCGAATCGTAGCCGCGCGCAACGGTGAGAGTGTGCCCCGTAATCGCGGTGATTTTCACCGCTTCGAAATCCACAAACACTTCCTGATTCGCTCCCAGCAGCGAGGCGCTGGTCACCGTAAACGTGGTCTGCGTGGAGGTGACCGAACTCGACAGGTTGGAGCCCAGAAAGTTCGTATCCGCCAGCAGCGTGGCGTTGCTGTCGGGGGTAGTGGGCCAGGTGGTCTGTCCGGAGACGATAGACCAACCACCCGCGAACAGCAGTGCCGCTACCCCCGCCAGTGTCCGGATCATTACTTCTTCTTTTTGTTGGGAAAGGTGCCCATAGGGGAATCCACCCCAATCGGACGCGCTTTCACCGGGACCATAGCCGCCTGGGTGATGCCGTTGGCGGTGTTCATATCGGTTTTAGCGGTGGTATTGCCGTGCAGTGAAATGCTTTTCCAGGGAGCGCTCGACATCGGACTATCGAGAGAACCGCGGGTATTTTTCTTTGCCATCTGTTGCTCCGTTTCTAGCGCTTACGCGCTGCTCTTTTTCTTCCCTTGGCGGCCATCTTTGCAAACCGCTTTTTGCCGTATTTTTCGCGGCCGATCTTCGCCGCCACTGCTCCGGGATTGCGAATTCCCTTGTGGGCGAGTTTTCCTTTTAGCTTGGCGAATCGTCCGCCGCCGCCCGGTCTCATGCGTTTCGTCATACTAGGCTCCTTCTTTAGAAAACGCTCATGTCATGCGCTTGCGCATACGCCGCGTCGAGGGGGCCTAGCCCATCCCAATGCGCGCCCCACGGAACCGTGTAGGACTGCAGGAAAATCTCGTCATCGGCGATTTTGGCTTTTTGCAGCCACTTCTGGTAAACGTTTAAGTGCCCGGTCGCGAGCGCCAGCCAATTGATCCGCGCCAATTCCGGAAAGCGCCCTGCATTCTTGGCGGCCCACATGCATCCGTGATAGTGCGCGAGTTGCATA
>Ga0134126_10001087_pt1 | contig 34426 bp, 30 predicted proteins | sample KB31752_FD_96881 | JGI IMG/M metagenome (GOLD analysis project Ga0134126, IMG submission 96881) | Terrestrial soil microbial communities with excess Nitrogen fertilizer from Kellogg Biological Station, Michigan, USA - KB3-175-2 | ecosystem: Environmental > Terrestrial > Soil > Unclassified ...
AGGATCAGGTCGATTCAGGCATGGAGCGCGTGCGGGAGGCACTCGGGGCCGTGGAGGTTCTGGTGTGCAGTGCCGGAATCCAGATCATCTCACCGCTCGAGAAGTTGTCGCTCGCCGACTGGCGGCGGATCATCGCAGTGCACCTCGACGGCGCATTTTTGACCACGCGCGCTGCGCTGCGGCAGATGTATGCTCGAGATGGCGGCAGCATCATCTACATGGGATCGGTGCATTCGAAAGCTGCTTCCGTGCTCAAGGCTCCCTATGTAGCGGCCAAGCACGGCCTCATCGGGCTCGCCAAAGTCGTTGCCAAGGAAGGGGCAGCGCACGGAGTGCGCGCCAATGTCGTCTGCCCGGGGTTCGTGCGCACCCCGCTCGTGGAGCGGCAGATCCCCCAGCAGGCCAGGTCTCTGGGCCTCACAGAGGAGGCCGTGATCCGCGATGTGATGCTCAAGGAAACCGTGAACGGACAATTCACGACCACGAAGGATGTCGCCGAAGCAGTGCTTTTCTTCGCCTCTTTCGAATCCGCCGCACTCACGGGCCAGTCGCTCGTCGTGAGTCACGGCTGGTGCATGCAGTAACCCCGTCCCGGCGCGCAGATCTGCGCCTGCGGTGCCGAGCCGAAGTACAGCAGGTCGACAGGCGAGGGCGACCCTTGCCGGTCGGCGGACCGGATAGCGGGCGATTTGTTGAAATCGCCCGCTATCTTCGCCCGCCATCGCGCCTACATGTGGTGCTTGTGCTTCTTCGGGGGGGGCTTCAGGGCCGGGGAATGCGAGAAGAACGTTCCGGAGGTATGTTTCGTGGTCACGTTCGCAACGAATGTGGGTTGGAAGCGGGCATGGGTAACGGCTTCAAAGCCCGAGGCGAGAGTGATCAACTTCGGCTCGCTGAACGCTGTGCCGATGAAGCTGACTCCCACCGGCATGCCGAGAACGTCACCCGAAGGCACATTGATGATCGGATACCCCGGAGGACCGGCGAGACCGGAGCTGGCAAAGATGAAGTGATCGGCAAGGATCAAATCGGTGGTCCAGCCCGGACTGTCGGTCGGGGCCACGACCGCATCCAAGTTGTAGGTTGAAAGAGCGGAATCGAAGCTGACGCCAGCCAAGTGATCAATCTTCAATGCGTCGTTGTAGGTGATCTCTGTGGCGCCTTGCCCCGCCGACGGGCACGCGGCATCCGGAAAGGCGGACGAGGTGAAACCTGCCTGACAGACGCCTGGACCCGTCGCGAGGGCTTCGGCTTGCAAGAAGATATCCTGGCCGAAATAAGGCATTTCGACGTCGGCATGCGCGTTGTCGAAGTCGATGGCGGTCTGCAGCGTTCCGCCCGCAGCCGGCACCCCTATGCGGCTTGCGAAATAGCCGGCCAAGTCGTTCCTGAAGTCGAATTCGAGGACGAGCAGCTCGCCGTCAGCCGGGGAAAAGCCGCTGAACGGAGGGCTTGCGTCGGAACAGGAACTGGTATCGCTGAGGCCGCTGCATCCCTGGTCATCGAGGTCGATAATGGTTGCACCGGCGTGCTCCATCGCCACGACCGCATCATAAAAGGCCATTTGTACCTGGGGCGGCGCGTTCGTGACCCCGGAGCGCGTCATGCCCAGCCGGGCTTCCATTAGACCATTCGGATTCAGGAACGCGGTGTAGTCGGGCGGGATTGGCGGGCGGTTGTGCTGGCCGTCCTGTATCGGCTTGGCCGGCGAGCACGCGTACGGCGCAATCGTGCCATCGCAAGCCTCCCATCCCAGCGGAACGCCGCCGGTATACGGATCGCGAGGGTCGACGCTCCTCGCAGCGATGGCGTTCAGCGTGATTGCTGCATCCGCCACCGTTCGCGTGTGCGGGCCTACCGTATCCTGATTGTGCGAGATTGGGACGCCGCCACCGCGGCTGACGAGCCCCACCGTGGGCTTGAGGCCAACCACGCCGTTAACGTTCGCGGGACACACGATGCTGCCGTCCGTCTCGGTGCCGATCGAGAGCGCTGTGAAGTTCGCCGATTCAGCAGCGGCGGAGCCGGAGCTGGAGCCGCACGCGTTGCGGTCGAGCGAATACGGGTTGTGCGCAAGCCCGCCGCGGCCCGACCAACCGCTGGTGGAAAAGTTCGACCGAAAGTTCGCCCACTCCGACAGAGTGGTTTTGCCGAGTATCACGGCGCCTGCGGCCCGCAAGCGGGCGGCAACCGTCGAGTCGCGAATGGCCGGCGCGCCGAACAGCACGAACGATCCTGCAGTTGTCTGCATCTTGTCGCCCGTATCGAGGTTGTCCTTCAGGAGAACGGGGATGCCGAGCAGGGGATATTGTGCCAGGCTGACATGGCTGCGCATGCGGTCAGTCATCATGGCGATCCTGAGAGCGTCGGGATTTAGCTGAATGATGGCATTCACACCCGGATCCAGGGCGGCAATGCGATCGAGATAGTAGTGAACCAACTGCACGGACGTGAGCGTGCCGGAGTTCATGTCTGCCTGCAGCTCGGCGACGGTGGCTTCGTTGTAATTGGTCCGAACGCCTCTGTCGTCTCTCGTCTGCGCCTGCGCCGCCGATGGGCCGGCCAGCAGCAGGACGCCGAGAACTACGATCAACTGCACGATCCCCAGCCGAATGGAATTCGAACAGCTGAGACTACCGGAATAATCTACCTCGCGTGACGACATGGTTGTTCCTCCGACGAGTTACCTGTGTCTCGAATGAAGATTCAAAGGCTCTATCTGGACTTCCCAATGACCTCATCTGGCTTCATTGCAGGGCGGACTTGGCACATGGATGTGACGAGCAGCGCGTCCAAAGGACGCGTGTGTAGAAGCGGTCTATCCGTTGGCAGGGCGAAGTTGAAGGTCGAGGTTGAATAGTTAAGCCAGTGGTCTCGCTCGCCCTGTCGCCATTATTGTAACGCCGAGTTGAGTTGGTTTCCAACAGAGACGGGTACGAAGGTCGGAATAAGAGCATCAATCGCAGTCGACTCGAAGACCCCACGTGGATTGAGATGACTCGGGTTTGATGGCCGGTTGCGCCGCGACTGATGCGCGCGATGGCGGTACTCGAACCTGCCCTCGGCGAATGCCGTAGAACCAGCTGCACGATTTAAGGCGCGACGCAGGAGACTCGGATGTGCTCGGGGCCGATCCCGAGCCGCAGCCACTACACCGACAGCTTGCTCACCCCGAAAAAAGTGCTGCAGCTGGCAAAGGGGAGCGCAAATTCATCGGGCGGCCGCGACGACGACCCGCCCGCGTGAGCTCACTCGGGCGGTGAACGGACCTGCCTGACCCGGGTGACGTCTCGAAGCCGGCAGTGGGTACCTACGCTTTCGGCGATTCGCGAATAGCGAATAGCCAAATGCCGCCTGGAAAGATCTGTCGCTTTCACCTATCGGCGCTCTTCCCGGCGTCCCGGTTGCAGCAGGGGCATCACGAGTGCGCGAAACAGCCCGTCGGCTTCCGCGGCCGGTGCCGTGTCGCCTCGATCCAGCCACCAGTGCAGAACGAGGACGAATGTCGAGGCGATGTGTCGTGCGAGCAACTCGGGCTCAATGGGTGACCGTCGCCGCTTGCGGTGTTGAAGGCCTCCATTATCCAGGGATTGCACGATCCATTCAGAAATGACGCGACGGAGATGCTGGTGCAAGATGGCGCGACCGCGGTCTCCCAGCTTGACCTTTGCGGACCGTCGATGCTGTTGGACATGCGCGAGGAGCGGCAGGCTGAAGGCGACCATTCTCTCGGCCGGCTCGGCGACCGCGTTCCTGTCATCTGACAAGATCGTAACGAGAAGCGCCCGCATGGCGCTCGCGAGCAGGTCGTCCTTGTCACGAAAGTGGATGTAGAACGTCGACCGGCTGACCTTCGCGCGTTCGAGGATCTGAGCGACCGTGATACGGTCGTACGTCTTCTCGCGTATGAGTGAGCCGAGCGCCTCGTGCAGGAGCGCCCGCGTCCTCTGAATGCGCCGATCCACGGGCTCCTCGCTGAGCCGGGCGGTTGGCGAGGTCACTGAAGTACCCGCGACCGCTGGATCTGCCGCAAGTCGAGCGCACGGTTGCCGGACAAAGTTGACGCCCTTGTTCGATATCGCACTGATTCACGTTTCCGTTCTTCAGCCCAACGCCTAGTGAGCCTACACTCGAAATCGAACAAATGTCCATCTTCGAGGAGCTGCCGCAAATGACCGCTGAGCATGCGATGCTGCGAGGGGTGGGTGCCGTCCTACACTCGCCGAGATTTTATGATGCCATCGTCTGGTTCGCGTTGCAGGGGCGCGAGCGGCGGATGCGCCAGCGTCTTCTCGATCTTTCGCGCATACGGATCGGCGAGTCCGTGCTCGATGTGGGCTGCGGGACTGGTACTCTCGCGATTCTCGCGAAGAAGATCGTCGGGCTGTCCGGAACGGTCTGTGGCGTTGACCCCTCCCCAGAGATGCTCGTGCGAGCGAGCGCCAAGGCGGCGAGAGCCGGAGTCGAGGTTCGATTCGAGAATGCTGCGGCTCAGGCGCTCCCGTTCGCCGATTCGAGCTTCGATCTGGCACTCAGCACGATGATGCTCCATCACCTGGGCCGTGCTGCCCGTTGGGCGCTTGCTGCCGAGATGCGAAGGGTGGTCAGGATCGGCGGCCGAGCTCTGATCGTTGACTTCGCGAAACCGGCAGAGAAGCGGCGGGGAGCGCATTTCCGCCACCGCCACGGCCACGTAGATCTGGGTGAGATCGCCGGACTCCTCGAAGGTACCGGTTTCAGTCGTCTCGAATCCGGTGCCGTCGGCATCAAAAGCCTGCAGTTCGTGCTCGCGGCTCGCCAGTCATGATACATAGGGTTGGCGTCACAGGCGGACGAGCCTGAGCCGCAGCGCGTTGGCGATGACGGATACCGAGCTCAAGCTCATCGCTGCCGCGGCGATCATGGGACTCAAGGTGACTCCGAAAGCGGGAAACAGCGCGCCGGCGGCAATCGGAATCCCGACCACGTTGTAGACGAAGGCGAGAAAGAGATTCTGGCGGATGTTGCGCATCGTCGCGCGACTCAAGGCGCGTGCGCGGACGATCCCGGCCAGGTCGCCTTTCACGAGGGACACGCCCGCGCTCTGCATCGCCACGTCAGTCCCAGTGCCCATCGCAATGCCGACGTCGGCTTCCGCAAGAGCTGGGGCGTCGTTCACACCGTCTCCCGCCATCGCGACGGTGCTACCTTCGTTGCGCATGCGATGGACCGTCTCGTTCTTGTACTCGGGAAGGACCTCGGCTTGGAACTCCGTGATCCCGAGCTTCCGTGCGACGGCCTCGGCTGTGGCGCGGTGATCGCCCGTCACCATCACAACGCGAATCCCCTCTCGCTTGAGGCTCTCGAGCGCCGCAGCGGCGCTCGCCTTGATGGGATCGGCGACTGCAATGACGGCTGCCGGCTGCCGATCGATCGCGACGAACGTCGCAGTCGCCCCATCGTGGCGCAGAGCTACGGCGTGCGGCTCGAGCGCGGCGGTCGGGATATCGAGCGAGCCCAGTAGGGTCGCATTCCCGACTGCGACAGCACGGCCGCTCACCTTCCCCGTAACCCCATTTCCGGTCACTGAGCGAAAGTCGGTGGCGTGTTCGAGCCCGATGCCGCGCTCTCTCGCCGACTGGATAATGGCTCCCGCGAGCGGATGCTCGCTCGAGCCCTCGAGGCTCGCTGCAAGGCCGAGCACCGTTGTCTCGCTGAATCCCGCTGCCGGGACTATCGCCATTACGCGCGGCTTCCCTTCAGTCAAGGTACCTGTCTTATCGACGACCAGGGTGTCGACCTTTTCCAAGCGCTCGAGAGCTTCGGCATTCTTGATGAGCACGCCGGCTGTGGCGCCCTTGCCCACGCCGACTACGATCGACATGGGCGTCGCAAGTCCCAACGCACAGGGGCAGGCGATGATGAGCACGGAGACGGCCGCAATCAGCGCATGGGCGAACCGAGGCTGCGGCCCGACCAGAAGCCAGATGGTGAATGCCGCGACGGCGGTTAGGATGACGGTGGGCACGAACCATGATGAGACGACATCGGCCAGACGCTGAACGGGAGCGCGGCTGCGCTGCGCCTCGGCGACCATCTGTACGATGCGTGAAAGCATGGTATCGGCGCCGATGTGCTCGGCCCGCATGACGAGCGAGCCGGTGCCGTTGAGGGTGCCGCCGATGAGCTTCATCCCCGGCCCCTTGCTCACCGGTATCGACTCGCCCGTAACCATCGACTCATCGACTGCACTCGTGCCTTCGAGCACCGGGCCGTCCACCGGGACGGCATCACCCGGTCGCACGCGCAGACGATCTCCGGCCCGCACGGATTCCAACAGCATCTCTTCGTCCGTGCCGTCGGGCCGGATGCGACGAGCCGTCTTCGGCGAGAGGTCGAGGAGGGCGCGGATCGCGCCGCCTGTGGCTTCGCGCGCGCGCAACTCGAGCACCTGGCCAAGCAGCACGAGCACCGTGATCACCGCGGCGGACTCGAAGTACACCGGAATGAGACCGCCTGCGCCGCGCACGGTCAGCGGGAATGCGCTGGGCGCGAACATTGCCGCGAGGCTATAGAGATAGGCGACGCCGACCCCGAGTGAGATGAGGCTGAACATGTTGAGCGAGCGGTGCCTTACGGACGCCCATCCGCGCTGGAGCAATGGCCAGCCGGCCCAGAGCACTACGGGTGTGGCGAGCGCGAGCTCGATCCACATCGAGACGAGGGGTGAGACGTAATGATGCAAGTCGAGCGCGCGCACATCGCCGGCCATCTCCAGAATCACGATGGGCAGGGCGAGAATGGCACCCAGCCAAAAGCGGCGCGTCATGTCGCGCAGCTCGGGATTGCCGCCGGCGTCCACGGTCGGCTGCGAGGGCTCGAGCGCCATGCCGCAGATCGGGCAGCTGCCGGGGGCACTGCGCCGAACTTCGGGATGCATGGGGCAGGTATAGACCCAGTCGCTCGGCGATGGAGCGGTGGGGCCTGCAGGCGCGTGTCCGCGGTGGCCCGAGTCGTTCGGATGGGAGTGATTGCAGCACGCGCTCATTCCGGAGCCTCACTGCCCAGCGCTCGGAGTATGGGACAGTCGGCGGCGCGGCCATGCCCGGGACAGGCATCTATCAACGTCGCGAGCCCCGCGCGCATGCGCTCGAGATCAGCGATCCGCCGCCCGACGTCCGCGAGCTTCTGCTGCGCTGCGGTCTTGACTCGCGCCACATCGCGCCTGCTCGAGAGCTTGAGCAGCTCCTGGACCTCCTTCAGCGTGAAGCCCAATGCCTGCGCCCGGCGGATGAAGCGAAGGCGCGACAGCTCCGTCGCGCCGTAGCGCCGATATCCGGACGCGAGCCGTCGCTTCGGTGCGAGCAGGCCGTGACGCTCGTAATACCGAACGGTGTCAATCCGCACGCCGGCGTGACGCGCCAATGCCCCGATACTCATGGATTCCATGCTGCACCTCCGGATCCATCCTAAACCCTGGACTATGGTCCAGAGTCAACGGGCGCAATACCGACGCTCGCTGAGCCGATGCAGTAGCGGATAGAGCGTACCGGGGCCGATCGAGTAACCGTGTCTGCGAAGCTCTTCGATGAGGCCTAGCCCGTAAACGTCCTCCTCGGACGCGTGATGCAGTACATGAAGCTGTATCAGGCCGCGCCAAAGGTCTCCGTGATGGCTTCTCGCTAACTCCTGGTCAGGTTGTCCAACTGTTCTTCTCATGCCCATTCTTCAGGCCGAGCGCGTTTCGCGGAGTAGAATGGCGTCCGCCACGGTGCCCTTCATTGGAGCGAACATCACCATTGTAGGAGCAGCAGCGGGGATTTCAAGGCGTCAGTTCGGACTGCCGGCTCTGCGGGGACCAGGTATATCGGTTACATTTATGCCGGCGGTAATCTCTCATCAGCGGGGGAGTGAAGTCATGAACGTCAAATGGCTCGTCATGCTGGCCGCGCTCGCGGTCGCTGTATTGACGTTGGCGGCTGGCACATCGGTTGCCGTTGCCGCGGGTCGCACCGATCTCGGCGGCGAGAGCAAGCGCACGGAAATCCTCTTTCTCGGCACCGCCGGAGGGCCGCCGTTGCGCCTGGATCGATCCGAACCTGCCACGCTGCTCATTGTCGACGGCCGGCCCTATCTGATCGACTGCGGCATTGGGACCATGCGGCGGATGCTCCGGGCCGGCATCGAGTCCGAGCAGGTCAGGACGATCTTCTTCACCCATCTTCATGGCGATCACGACCTCGGCCTCGCCGATGTGATGGCCAATGACTTCTTCAGGCAGCACACGGTCGGCCGGCCGGAGCGGATCAACATCTACGGGCCGCCGCAGACGAAGGAGCTCGTGGATGCGGCGTTTCACTTCATCACCGTGGCGTTTCGGCCGTTCGAAAATATCCCGCCACGCGCAAACGGGAGCTACCCGAGTCCGTTCGTGACTCACGAGTTCGATCGGGACGGCGTCGTCTTTCAGGACGATAAGATCCGCGTGACCGCCGCGGAAAACTCGCACTACGCGCTGATGCCGCCGCAAAGGCGTCGGCAGTTCAAGTCCTTTTCATATCGCATCGAGACGCCGCACGGCATCATTGTGTTCACGGGCGATACCGGGCCGAGCGAGGCGGTGGAGCGACTGGCGAGGGGCGCGGACGTGCTGGTGGCGGAGGCGAATAGTCGCGATCCGCAGGATGCCGAAAGGTTCACAGCCTCCATGGCTGCGCGCAGCCATTGGTCATCGCAACAGGCCAAGGCGTTTCGGGCGCACTTCGAGGTGGAGCACCTCAACACCTACGAGATCGGCCGACTGGCCGCGAAAGCGCGGGTGAAGGCCGTGCTGCTCTACCACTATGTCCCGGGGAACAAGGCCGAGCAGGCAGCTTACGTGGCCGGCGTTCGGAGGTCGTTTTCCGGCCCGGTCTTCGCGCCCGACGACCTGAACCGCTATTGCCTGGGCGGTGGCGGCCTTTCGCGCTGCCCGGACTGAGCGCGCGCGACCCGCGTGCGTGGACTGGAGACTGCGAGGGGTCAGCTTCGCATACATTCCCGCCCCGGAAGCAACGGCGATCGCGACCCCAGGGATCTGCTAGTCCCTCGCTGCACTCTCCAAAAGCTCTTTCAAAACGTCCAGCTCCACGGGCTTCACCAGGTGCTGATGAAAGCCGGCCGCCTGGGTTCGATCGATATCCGATGGCTGTCCCCAGCCGGTGAGCGCGACCAGGCGTGTCGCGCGCGCCCAGGATTGCTGCGCGATCCTGCGCGCCGCTTCGTATCCATTGAGCTTTGGCATCGACAGATCCAGGAAGACCACGGACGGCTGAAACTCATCTGCCGCCGTTACGGCGGCTTCGCCATCGTAAACGACCCGCGCCTCATGACCCATGCTCGTAAGGAGCATGGCGAGGCTCATGGCGGAATCCTTGTTGTCGTCGGCGATCAGGATCCTGAGGCCGCCCGGCGCCGGATCCGCGCCGACCGGAGTGTCCGCGGAGGCTTCAGTCAACTTGACGAGCGGCAGGCGCACCACGAACTCGCTGCCGCGCCCCTCTCCGACGCTGTGAGCCTCGATACTTCCCTGGTGCATTTCCGTGATGCGCTTGGCCAGGGTCAAGCCGATCCCAAGCCCGCTGTCGCTCCCTATGCGGGACCTCGGGACCTGCGCGAACAACTCGAAGATGTCATCGAGCATTGCGGCGGGTATGCCCATGCCATCGTCCCGGATGCGAACCACGGCGTCTCCACGATCGCGCGCCAGCTCGACATCAATGTGGCCGCCCTCCTGGGTGTACTTGTTTGCATTGTTCAGCAGGTTGGAAAAGATCTGGATCAGTCGTGTGCGATCGCCGGCGACCGTCAGAGTCTCGCCGGCGAGCGACAGCCCGATCAGCTGCCCCTTGGCCTCGAAGGCATGACGCAGGGATTCGACGGTATTCAGGAGCAGTTGCGGCAGCTCGATCGCTTCCTGACGCAGCCGCAGCTGGCCGGAGCTGATCCGTGACACATCGAGCAGATCATCGACCAGATGCGCCATGACCCGCACCTGCCGGCGCAGGATCTCGCACGCGACCTGCGACTCCGGGTGCGCATGCTCGATGCGGCACAGAACCTCGGTGGCGTTGCGGATGGGAGCGAGCGGGTTGCGCAGCTCGTGGCCGAGTGTCGCCAGGAACTCGTCCTTGCGCCGCTCCGCGTCCCGCAGCAGGCGCTCTGATTTTTTCTGTCGCGACACATCGCGCGCGATCTTGGAGGCGCCGACAATCTCACCGCCCTCATCCATGATGGGCGAGATCGTCAGCGACACATCGATGCGTCGGCCGCTCTTCGTCAGGCGGACCGTCTCGAGCTGCTCAACGCGCTCGCCGCGACGCAATCTCTCCAGGACCTGCATTTCCTCCTCGGCGAGGTCGGGCGGAACGATCGTCATGATCGGCTTGCCGACGATCTCCGCGGCACTGTAGCCGAAGAGACGCTCCGCCGCAGGGTTCCACGAAGTGATCGTGCCGTCGAGCGACTTGCTGACTATGGCATCAAAAGAGGAGTCGACGACAGAGGCGAGCCACGCCCGCGCGTGCTCGGCGCGCTTTTGCTCCGTCACATCGCGAAAGACCAGGATCACGCCGAAGAGCTCGCCTTCCGGCACGCGAATCGGCGCCGCGCTGTCATCGATGGGAATCTCGCTGCCTGACCGTGACAGAAGGACTGTATGGTTGGCGAGCCCGACGACGTGTCCGGACTCGATGACCTTGGCTACTGGATCCTCGACGGTCTGCCGCGTGCGCTCGTTCACGATCCGGAAAACCGTCGCAAGTGGCCGATGGCGCGCCTCCTCGAGCGACCAGCCGGTGAGGGCTTCGGCCACACTATTCATGAAGCTCACGCGTGCGGACGCGTCCGTGATGATGACTGCATCGCCGATGCTCGCCAGCGTGACCTCGAGAATTCGGCTCTGGCGGCGCAGCGAGTCCTCGATCTCCTGCCAGTGTTGAGGATGGGCATCCAGATGAATGACGGGGTGCGGTGCAGTTTGCGCACCGGCCTCCCGCATGGCCTGCAGGCATAGGAGCACGTGCGAGGCGGACGGGGCGGACTGCGGGGGATAAGCCACGCCGCGGGCGCGGTAGGGTATGGCCGCGGCGCGGCGGCGGAAAAGAAGCGCGCCCCCCAAGGCCTTGTCGCTTCGCGCGCAGGCCTGTAGGTACTCCTCGATGGCCGAGGCGGACAACGCCGCGAGCGTTTCCAGACGCTTGCCCGCGAGCTTCTCCGCCGTCAGGCCAAACTGCTCCGCGAACGGCGGATTCGTTGCCTCGATGGTGCCGTCTACGGACACCAGGAGCATGGGGTCCGCGAACACGTCCGCGGTTTCGAGCAGCTCCTTCATCGACATCGCTGGAACCTCGCTACGAGAATGCCTGCCTGTCGCGCAGACGGTCGGCCCAATTCGGGGCTAGACGTGAGCTGCCGAGGTCATCGGGCTCAACGACCCAATACCTGAGACTGATTCTTAGCTGTTGACCAGTGCGCGCTCGGCTCGCGCACTGTGGTCGAGCGCGCGAGTCTAGCGCAACGCCACCGTCTCGGTGTACAGGATGCCGAGGCGCTGTGCCGAATGCCTGCGGGACTTTACATAGGCGTGACCGTGGCGGATCGGGGAAGCCTTTCCCCGCGAGACGCGGCGACTAGCTCCAGCCGCCACGCGCTTCCTCGATGTTTATCTCAGTGTTTCTCCACTTGAACGAATCAGAACCGCCCCCAGAGGTGGGCCGCACGGAACTCGAGAGTCGCAATAGCTCGTTGGCCAAAGTAAGTATCGATCCGCATTTTTTTCGGAGGCGTTATGGCACTTCCGGACGAAACGGCGCTTCGCCTGCTTGCCAAACATAAAATCAAATCCGGTGCGCTGCCGCACACGGCGCCGGAGACTGCCTTTGCCGGCAGGGGCTCCGGTCTGCCGTGCTCGCTATGCGAGCAGCCTATCGCTGCGAATGACTACGAGTTCGAATACGCCAACGGCGACGGCGAAATTCCTCGGTTTCACTTGCGCTGCCAAGCCATCTGGCAACTGGTCCTGACTGAGTGGGAAAAGGCGAATCGGCGCGAGCGCGAGTGAGCAGAGTGGCCGCCTCAGCCGGTCCGGGGCCCCTTGTAGGACTGATCTGACTGACGCAGACTACGAAATCCGCTCAAATCGGTCAGTTCGACCGCGTTTGTCCAGACCATAGGGGGAGCCGTTCAGCGATGGCGCGTGAACCGCATTCGAATTCGAGACTTCAAGCCCCGGCCACGGGTGCTGCAACAGTGCCGCAGCCGGCTGAGCTCCTGGCCGCGATCATCACATCATCGGAGGATGCGATCGCAAGCAAGACGTTGCAGGGAATCGTCACATCGTGGAACGTCGCGGCGGAGCGACTTTTCGGATTCACAGCCGAGGAGATGATCGGCCAACCCATCCTGCGCATCATCCCGCCGGAGCTTTACCCGGAGGAGGATCGCATCCTCAGCCAGATCCGCAGCGGGCATCGCATAGAGCGCTACCAGACGGTGCGTCTGCGCAAGGACGGAACCCGCGTGCATATATCGCTGACCGTATCGCCCATTCTGGACTCCGCCGGGAATATCGTTGGCGCTGCCAAGGTTGCCCATGACATAACGAAATTGCACGCGCTCATGGCCGATCGGGAGCTGCTCCTGGAGGCCGAACGGTCCGCACGAGGACAGGCCGAAAGGATGAGCCGACTGAAAGATGAGTTTCTGGCGACTCTGTCGCATGAATTGCGGACGCCACTGAACGCCATTCAGGGATGGTCTGAGCTCTTGCAACATCCGGGAGTCAAGCCAGAGGACCTCAAGCGCGGGTTGGAAGCAATTTCGCGAAACGTGCGCGTTCAGGCGCAGATCGTCAACGACCTTCTCGACATGAGTCGGGTGGTATCGGGTCAGGTGATGCTGGAGGTCCATCCGACGAGGCTGCAGGACGTCTTGGGTCATGCCATCGACGCCGTAAGGGCTTCAGCAGACAACAAATCCATCCGCATCCATACGCTGATCGACTCCAAGATCGGGCCCGTGCGCGGCGATCCGACTCGCCTCCAGCAGGTTATTTGGAATCTGCTCAGCAACGCCGTGAAGTTCACGCCGAAAGGCGGTCGTATCAAAGTCCTGCTCGAGCGGGTCGATTCCCATGTGGAAGTTGCGGTGGAGGACACCGGCATCGGCATCGAGCCGGACTTCCTGCCGTTCGTTTTCGATCGCTTCCGCCAGGCGGATTCCGGAATCTCGCGCCGACATGGCGGCCTCGGGATCGGGCTTTCCATCGTCAAAAGCCTGGTGGAGCTGCACGGGGGTTCCGTCAGGGCCAAGAGTCCGGGTAAGGGTCAGGGCTCGACCTTCTCAGTTGCACTGCCTCTCTTCCACGTCCGTCCCGAGGAGCACGGATCATCGGCCGTGAGCCCAAGTGATCCGTTGCAGACCATTGACCTGCCCCGCCTCGATGACACTCGTGTCCTGCTCGTGGACGACGACGCTGACGGATGCGATCTCGTGTCCGCAATACTGATTGCCAGGGGCGCCCACGTCCGCTGCGTGACTTCCGGCCCAGCAGCTCTCGAGCTCGCGGCACAGGAGCATTACGACGTAGTTCTCAGCGACATCGGCATGCCGGACATGGATGGCTATGAATTCATGCGCGCGCTCAGAAGAGCCGAAGAAGGACGCTCAAAGCTGACGCCGGCGATCGCAGTCACGGCATATGCTGGTGCCACGGATAGGCAGCGCGCGCTTTTATCCGGGTATCAAATGCATATTGCGAAGCCGGTCGAAGCCACCGAGCTCATCGCCGCTATCGCAATCCTCAAGCCCCTGAAGCGGACATAACAGGCGCCAACCGGTCAGGCGTGTCGAGCCGACGCGGCTCGCGGTAACCGGTCCCCGCGTGCTCATCCACCTCCGTCCCCACTCTGATCGGCGCCAATGTCAGCAATCCGGCAGTCGCGGTAGATCTCTATGCCGGACCGATATCACGTTGGGGGACGCAAACCGATCCCCTGGTGGGTGAAACCGTCGGTGGCGTCATCGACTTCGGCGGCGGACTGGGCCTTTATGACAGCAGCGGCGTGGTCGGCGGCCTCGGCGCCAGCGGGAACACCTCGTGTGCCGATCACAACATCGCATCGCGCATCCGCGAGAAGTTGCACCTGAACAAGGTGCCCAATGGCCCAAGCCCGCAACACAATGATGAGATCGTCTATGACGTCGGTCCGGACGGTAAGAGCAAGTCGGGCTGGGGTCATCCGAGGTGCGGGGGTCTGGGCGCAGCCCACGTCGCGCAGGCGATTCATTCCGGTGTGGTCACACTCGCGGTCGCCTCTGCCGGCGAGGGCGGCAAGCGAGCGCGCTGAGTCGGACGGGCGGTGCTCGCGACGCTGGACGGGCTCGCGCGACCTATCTACTGGCGCTACCGGCGGGGAATGAGTCAGACGAGACGAAACTGCACGCCGGCAGGAGAGGGTGACAGCGCAGGCTTAGGGTCTTCGTCAAGCCGGGGCACAAGTCGGTCCCGAACTGGATCATGCGGCAGCGCGGAACGCCGCCGTCGGGTGGCCGTTGTGGACTCTTCGGTAAGGTGTTCGAAGCCAGACGAGGAGACAGCCATGACGACATCGCAACGGTCGACCGGAAAATCGGAGCGCGAGCGGGCGGCGCCCGACGGCGCAGAGCTTCTTGCCCTCGAGCTACAGCAGATACAGAGCGCCGAAAGCCAGCTGTCGAGCGTTCTTCCATCCCTTGCGGAAGCGGTTGGGTCGGAGCAGCTCAGGAAGTTACTCGAGTTGCGTGAGAAGCAGGGGGAGCGGATTCTGGGCGAGCTCGAGGCGGCGTTCGGTGAGCTCGAAGAGGATCCGCCGAAGAAGAAGAACGTCGCAGCCGAGGGCCTCATCGAGGCTGCTCAGGAGCATATTCGAGAGCTCGAAGAGGGGCCGGCGCTCGATGCGGCCCTCATCGCCGGGATTCAGAAGGTCGAGCACTACTGCCTCGCGGCTTGGGGTACCGCCAGATCGCTGGCCGAGGCCACCGGCTACAAGACGACGGTACGTGCCATGGAACAGGAGCTCGAGGACGGCAGGAGCCTGGACGAGAAGCTCACCGAGCTTGCGGAAAAGGAGATCACTCCAGCCCTGCTCTCCGAGGAGGTGGAGGACGAGGGCTCGGAAGATGAGGAGGTTGACGAGCAGGAAGGCAAGCAGGCCGGCCGGAAGGGTGGGGGCAGCGGCTCACGCCGTCAGGAGCCGAGGCACTGAGCCTTGGCGGGGGGGCGCGGCGCGCTTCGTTCGCGCGCCTGCACCATCCCCGCGAGGCGCCTCATCACCCGGCGGCGGGCGCGTATCCAGGCCTCGTAGCTCGGCGGGCCTTGATTTTTTTTTGCCCATCCCTAGGTCTCAGGCGCCCAAGCGGCTCATTGAACCGATAGGAGGTCTCATATGTTCGGTATACCCTCGAATGTGCCGGGCTCGGTTTTTGACGAGCTTTGGCGATTGCAGCAGGAAGTCGACGAGCTTTTCGGGAGCTGGAGCTCTCCCCTAGGCATCCGATCGCTGCCCCGGGGTAGTTTCCCCGCGGTCAACGTCGGCCAGACGCCCGAGCGCGTCGATGTCTATCTCTTCGCGCCCGGCATCGATCCGAAGAGTCTCGACATCTCCATGCAACAGAATCTGCTCACGGTATCGGGCAAGCGGGAGCTCGGAACCGAGGATACGGCGGCCTACTATCGCCAGGAACGCTTCTCCGGCGAGTTCCGGCGGGTGATCAGCCTCCCCGAGGACCTCGACCCCGAGCGGGTGCAGGCGAAGTACGTCGACGGCATCGTGCAGATCGCGGTCCAGCGGCGCGAGTCTGCGCGGCCGCGCCAGATCGAGATCCATTGAACCCAGCGGAGGTCGCTCACATGGCTACCCATACTGAAGTCACCCGCCGCGGCTCCAGCTCCACAACTCAGCAGGCGTCCGGGCAGGCGCCGCAACGCGCGCAAGGCGCCGAGGCGCCCATCCGGCCGCCGGTGGACATCTGGGAGGACAAGGACGGCATCACCCTGTGCGCCGACATGCCTGGCGTGTCGAAGGACCGCCTGAACCTGCGCATCGATGGCAACAACCTCGTCGTCGAGGGGCAGGTGCGGTTGGAGCTCCCGGAAAATGCGGAGGCGCTCTACGCCGACGTGCGCTCCAGCCTGTACCGACGCACCTTCTCGCTGAGTGGTGAGCTCGAGTCCGGGAAGATCGAGGCGAGCCTCAAGAACGGCGTGCTGACCGTGCGCATTCCGAAGCGCGCGGAGCTGCGTCCGCGGAGAATAGAGGTGCAAGCCTCCTAACGGCCGCCTCATGGAGCGCCATGGGCCCTGAGCGGCTCATGGCGCTTCGTGAGCGTTCGCCCGCTGTCCTCCGAGCACCTCATCGAGGTCCTCTACATCCAATTCGAATACGTGGTCGTCGTAGTCGAAGAAGTATAAGGCCCTGTTGGCGCGCGCCCTGATGAACTCGCGCCCCATCGTCTGAAGTTTGGCGGCCGTGGCCTCCAGGATTTCCGGCGTGGCGCGAAAGGCGACATGGTCGCCGGTCGGCGCCCGTTGTACCGGCGCGCCAACCAGCACGATCCAGACACCTCCCAGCCTGACGAATGTCTCGAGATGACCTTCGTCGTCCTCACGCTCGATCGGTCGGGCGCTGAAGAGATCGTGAAACAGGGTAGCGGTCCGGCGAGGATCCTTTACCACGAGGGCTATGTGGCTGAGCGATTCGAGCATGGGTCACCCCCGGCAGGCACAATATGTGTATAATGCACATGACTCGAGGTAGCCTATGCCGGCGACGAGTAAAGTGCAAGATACACATATTTCGGGGCAATTCCGGGAGCTGCACGCGGCAATGCTCAGCATCGTCGATGCCATGAACCGCCCCGGGAACGACAAGGGGCTGATTGGCGAAGCCGGCGTCGCGCTCGACCGGGCGCTCTTCCCACTGCTGGTCAGGATCGAGCGGCTCGGGCCGATCGGCGTCGTCGATCTTGCCGCCCGCGTCGGCCGCGACTACACCACCGTGAGCCGGCAGGTCGCGAAACTGCAGAGCATCGGTCTGGTAAAGCGCCAGGCGGACAGTGCCGACCGCCGTGTTCATGCGGCAGTCGTCACCCCCGAGGGGAAGGCGATGACGGATGCTCTGGACGCCGCGCGCGATCGGCTCGCCCGGAGGTTCTTCTCGAAATGGAGTAAGCGCGACCTGAGTGAATTGGTGCGTCTCGTAGGCAAGTTCGCCCAGCAGATCGGGCAGTAGCCGTCCGCAGTCGCGTGCACCTGCCGCCGTGCAGGTGGACATCACAACTCAGAACAATCGATCCAGTGGAGCTCCGCGTGATGAAGAGACACTTCGCAGTGACGTGCGCGCTCGTCGCCCTCGGCGGCCCGATCGCCACGCTAGCCGCGCGCGCCGATGTGCCGATGCCGACGATAGGCAGCACGATCTTCGCCGACTTCACCAACCTCGATATGGAGAGCGACAGGGCCAGGACCGGAGCGAGTGGCACCGGCATCGACGTCACCCGCTTCTACCTCATCTTCAACGAGAAGCTCGACGACACCTGGTCGGCGGATGTCACTACCGATGCCAGTTACAGCAGCAGCGGCGGTGCGACGGATGTCTTCATCAAAAAGGCGTACGTGCAGGCCACACTTTCCAGGGCCCTGTGGGGTCGGCTCGGAAGCGCGGATCTGCCGTGGGTACCGCTGGTCGAGCGCCTGTACGCCTACCGCTTCGTGGAGCACGCGCTGCTCGATCGGCTGCACTTCGGCACCTCGACCGACTGGGGTCTTCACGGCGGCGGTGATGTCGATGACCAGCGGGTGAGCTATGCGGTTTCGGTCATCAACGGTAGCGGATTCAGGAATCCGAGCCGCTCGAAGAGCATGGACGTCGAGGCGCGCCTCGCGGTGATGCCGATCGACGGCCTCACGGTTGCCGTCGGCGGTTATAGCGGCAAGCTCGGCAAGGAGCAGTATGGGGAAAGCGCGCCGCCTGTCTTCCATACCGCCAGCCGCGCCGATGCGCTCATCGCCTATGTGGGGGGCGGGTGGCGCCTGGGCGGAGAATACTTCTCCGCCAGCAACTGGAACAATGTGACGACCGCCGCTTCGGACAAGGCCGAGGGGGCCTCGCTCTGGGCCTCATACCAATTCACGGCGCTCTGGAGCGCGTTCGGGCGCTGGGATGAGGCGAAGACGAGCCGTGATCTCGCGCCGAGCCGCAAGGACCAGTATTTCAACGCGGGCGTTGCGGTGCAGCCGAGGAAGTTCCTGGACTTCGCGCTGGCCTACAAGCACGAGAAGGTCGACGGCGGCGGCTTCATCAACACCGCTTACGGAAATCTCGGTGGCACCGTCGAGGGCACGGTCGATGAGGTCGGCCTGTGGGCGCTGGTGTCGTTCTGACGCGGCAGGAGCGCCGCAGCACGTTTCCGGGGCCGCTCCGGTTTGAGAGCTAGTTCGGCGCGCGCCTCACCGCGCTCGAAAGTTGCGGCCGCTCCGCCATGCCCGGGAGCTCGGGTGTCAGATAATTGAGGCTGCGGACGTGGGTCCGCCAGATCTCCCAACACTGCAGCACTTCGTCGCGGGATGTCCTTCTCTGGCGATAGACGTCGATGGTGAGCGGGATGTAATGAGCAACGTCGTTGCTGGCCAGCGTCAGGTCGCCGTCTTCCAGGTTGCCCCGAATCAGGCTGTAGGGCAGCCACGCGACCCCCAGGCCTGCGAGCACTCCGGCTCGCAATGTCTCGGAATAGGCGCTCCTCGCATGTGCCGTCAGCCTGTCGACGATGTGGGCAAACGCCGGGTGGTTTTCCAACACCCTGCCGAGATGCGATTCTTCCGTGTAGCCCAGGTACGGCAGCGGCCGCTCGCAGGTGCGCGTGATCGCGTAGTAGGGGTTGGTGCTCTGCTTCGCGGGTATGCTGACCGGGACCAGATAATCAGTACCCAGTGTCAGCTTGGAGTGCTCGTCGTGATCGAGAGCGATGCTGTGCACGGGGCTGTCATAGCACAGGAAATAGTCGCATTCGGCGCGCTCGTATCGCGACAGTGCTTCTCTGAAATTGTTCGCCGCGACGTGCAGGCACACTGTCTGGTTTGACAGCTCCTCATAGAGGAGCTTCGACAGCACCGGCACGAACGTCGCCGACAGCGAATGGGTGGAGGAAACGTAAATGTTCTTGCTGGCCACCTTGTTGTTCGAGGCGGCCCGGCGCGCGGCATTGAGCAGTGTAACGATTTGCGATGCCGTCTCCTTGAATGACAGCCCGGCGCTGGTGATTCCCAGCGGATTCGTGGATCGGTCGAGCAACGTGCCCGCGCCCAACCAGATCTCCAGCGCCTGCATGTGCTTGCTGAGCGCCGATTGCGTGAGGAAACGATTGCGCGCCGCCTCGGTAAAACTACGCGTTTCGCATACGGCGAGAAAGTCTTCTAACCATCTCAGGTTCATGCAAGTGTCGCTTGCTTGGTAGACACTTTCTCGCGTCCGGGGCCGGACATCCGGAACTCAGCTGCCCAGGAGAACGATCCGAAAGTAATGCATGGGGATGGGCGTCGTCAAGAAATCTCCGCGACCACCCTCGCAGGATCCTCCGCGACGTCGCCGACCAGATGCGTCACGAGCGCTTTCTGAGTCAGCGTTGCATGGCGCTCGCGATGACGCACCAGCGCGAATTCCCGTTGCGGCAATTCGATCGGAATTTCCACGAGTGTCCCCGCCGCTATCGCCGATGCGACCACGTGGCGCGAGATGATCGTCGCACCCACGCCGGCTTCTACAGCCTCGCGCACTGCTTCGTTGCTCGGCAATACGAGAAATATGTTGAGATCCTCGAGCGACAGGCCCTGCCGCCCCGCGAGGTCCTCGAGGCCCCGGCGCGTACCCGAGCCTGGCTCGCGGATCACCCAGTTGAGCGCACGAAGATCGAGCTTGCGTGGAGGCTCGATGGGCAGCGGCGCGCGATCCGCCGCGACCACCAGCACCATCTGATCGTAGTCGAGATGCGTGCGCAAAAGGGCGGCGTGCTGTGTCGGTCCTTCGACCAGCCCCATACTCACCTCGCCGTCGGCAACCGCCGTCTCGACCTCACGCGTGTTGCGGATCACCACATCGAGCCGCACGCGGAGGTTGACTGCATGGAAGGCGGCCAGGCGCCGCGGCAGCCAGTAAGTCGCGATGGTCTGGCTCGCTGCGAGGGCAATCGGGCCAGGCGGAGAGCCGGCGAGGTCCTGCAGCACGGCGCGCGCAGTCGAGGCGCGGTCGAGCACCGCGCGCGCTTCGCGCAGGAATATCCGGCCCGGCTCGGTGAGCTGGATGCCGCGGCCCACGCGATCGAACAGCCTGATTTGATAGAGATCTTCCAATGAGGCAATGGCCGCGGAGGCGGCCGACTGGCTCATTCGCAGCGCTTCCGCAGCGCGCGTGACATGCCCCCGCTCGGCAACCTCGACGAAGACGCGCAGTTGGTCCAACGTCATGATCGATCAGTCTAGCATATCAGAGTCATCTATTTTATTCATTGAAACGATTATTGCGGGCGATTGCTGCGGAGGATAGAGTTTTGCCACCGAGGGGCTTGCAGATCGCCAGGCGCAGATTTCGCGTCGGCGTCACGCTGAAAACCGACACCCTTTGTGGGGGGATAGCCAGTGTTCGTGCACAACCCATTCGCCGCGCTTCCCGCGTCCATACCGCCCATCGCGAAGCAGACCTACGTAGCGGTCATGTTCCTGCTGGTCGTCTGCGGCACGCTGTTCGACCTGGCTCACAAGGGGAGCGCCAGCTACTTCTTCAGACATCGGCGCGCCGTGAGCTTCGGTGCCAGACGCCGGGTGAGCACAGGTGAAGCAACGGCACTCGCCGTGGAGACCCTCGTCGTCTCGGTCCTGGGCGCCGGCGAGTTCTGCGGCATGTGGCGCAGGATCACCCACATCCTGACGATGTACGGCTTCGTGCTGTATGTCCTCACCACGGCCATCATGGTGTTTGCCTATCCCACGGCCGCCGCACCCGGGCCTGCGGTCGTGGCCGAGCTCTGGTACCTCGGCGCCCTGTTGGTCTGCATCGGCGGTTACTGGTTCTGGTTCCTACAGCGAGTAGACGTCGCGGCAGAAGGTCAGTCCCGGTTCCGACTGGTCCGGGCCGATCTCTTCGTCGTGTCGCTGCTCGCCAGCGCGACCTTCGCCCTCATCTGGGCCGGTTTGCAGGGAGCGGGCAGCGATGTCTGGGCAAACGTCTTCTTCGGCCTCTATCTGCTCGCGAGCACCGCCCTGTTTGCCTCCGTCCCGTGGTCCAAGTTCGCCCACATGTTCTACAAGCCCGCCGCGGCGTTTCAGAGGCGCATCGAGCAAGCCAACGGCTTCCGCGGCAATCTGCCCGCGCCGGCCGATCGCCCCGCGACGTTCGGCAGCGCCCGCCGTCAGCCCCAGAACTACTAGGAGCATCGTCCATGCCAACGTTTGTCTACATGACGAGCTGCGACGGTTGCGGGTACTGCGTCGACATCTGCCCGTCCGACATCATGCACATCGATACCACATACCGGCGTGCATACAACGTCGAGCCCAACATGTGCTGGGAGTGCTACTCGTGCGTGAAGGCATGTCCGCAGCAGGCCATCGACTGCCGCGGCTATGCCGATTTCGCTCCCCTCGGTCACAGCGTGCGGGTGCTGCGCGAGGAGGAGAAGGCCACGGTCTCCTGGCGGATCAAATTCCGCGATGGGCGCGAGAAGAATTTCGTCTCACCCATCAGAACGACACCCTGGGGATCGATCAAGGGGCCGTCCGAGTATGCGCCGCCGAGTGCGGCCGCGATGAGCTCGCAAGAGCTCGCCCACGAGCCCGAGGGGCTCAAAGTCGATGTCCTGCCGACGCTGGCGCGCAGCCGCCTGAAGAAAGGGTTGGTGTAATGAGCCGCAAAACCGTATTCGTGGACGCCGACATTCTCGTCGTAGGCGGCGGAATGGGCGGCTGCGGCGCCACTTACGAGTCCCGATACTGGGGACGCGACCTGAAGATCGTCTGCGTCGAGAAGGCGAACATCGAGCGCAGCGGCGCGGTCGCCCAGGGCCTTTACGCGATCAACTGCTACATGGGCATGCACTGGAACGAGAACCAGCCCGAGGACCACGTGCGCTACGCGCGCAACGACCTCATGGGTCTGGTGAGGGAGGATCTCGGCTACGACATCGCCCGGCACGTCGATGCCACCGTGCACAAGTTCGAGGAGTGGGGTCTGCCGATCATGAGGGACCCCAAGACGGGCAGGTATCAGCGCGAGGGCAAATGGCAGATCATGATCCACGGCGAGAGCTACAAGCCGATCGTCGCGGAGGCTGCGCGCAAGGCTGCGAGCGAAGTCTACAACCGCATCATGGTGACCCATCTGCTCATGGACAGCAGACACCCCAACCGGGTCGCGGGTGCCGTAGGATTCAACGTCCGCAACGGCGATTTCCATGTCTTTCGCGCCAAGGCGGTCATCGTGGCGGCCGGCGGCGCGTCGCACATCTTCAAGCCGCGCGCGGCCGGGGAAGGCATGGGCCGGACATGGTATGCGCCCTGGAGCAGCGCCTCCGCCTACGCCCTGCCGATCCTGGCAGGAGCGAAGATGACGCAGATGGAAAACCGCATCGTCCTGACCCGATTCAAGGACGGCTACGGCCCGGTGGGCGCCTACTTCCTGCATCTCAAGACCTACACGCAAAACGCGTACGGCCAGGATTACGAGGCCTTCTGGCGGGACTCGATCGAGAAGCTGGTCGGCGATTACGTCAATCATCATCCGGTGCCGACCTGTCTGCGCAATCACGCGCTGCTCGAGGAGGTCAAGGCAGGCCGGGGCCCCATCCGCATGGTGACCAAGGAGGCATTCAAGGATCCTCACAAAGAGACGGTGGGCTGGGAGAACTTCCTCGGCATGACCGTAGGTCAGGCGGTCGTTTGGGCCTCGCAGAACATCGATCCGAAGGAGACCAACCCGGAGCTCACGACCTCCGAGCCGTACGTGATGGGCTCACACGCGACCTGCTCCGGGGCCTGGGCGAGCGGGCCGGAGGACTACGCTCCTGCGGAATACCAGTGGGGCTACAACCGAATGATGACCGTCGAGGGGCTGTTCGGTGCCGGTGACACCATCGGCGGTACCGCGCACAAATTCTCCTCGGGCTCCTTCACCGAAGGCCGCATTGCCGCCAAGGCGGCAGTCAAATACGTCATGGAGCGAAGCAAAGACCGCCCCGAAATCAGCGAGGCGGAATACACGCAGCTCAGGAAGGTCATCTACCAACCGCTCGAGAACTACCGTATTGGCCGCAACGAGATCGTGGGCGGAACGGTCTCTCCGAGCTACCTCCTGCCGCTTCACGGGCTGCAGCGCCTCGAGAAGATCATGGACGAGTATGTGGGCGGCATCAGTTCCCACTACACCACCAATGAGCCGCTGCTGACGCGCGGACTCGAGCTGCTCGCGATGCTGAAGGAAGATCTCGCCCTGCTCGGAGCGTCGGACCTGCACCAGCTGCAGCGGGCGTGGGAGCTGCAGCACCGCGTTCTCGCCTCGGAGTGCGTGACGCAACACACACTGTTCCGCCAGGAGACGCGTTGGCCGGGCTATTACTACCGCGCCGACCATCCGCATCTCGATGACAAGGATTGGCACTGCTTCACTCTCTCGCGCTACGACAGCCAAACCGGCCGGTGGGACATGGAGAAAGCGCCCGTGTACCACATCATCGATTGAGCGTCACCGCATGCCACAGCTCGTGAGTCCCCACGGCTCGGATGCGGTCAAACCGCTGCTCGCGCCGCTGACGGAGCGGGCAGAGGGGCTCAGGCGCGCCGAGCGGCTCAGAAGGATTGCGCTCGACTCGCGCGCGGTGTCGGATGTCCTCATGCTCGGGATGGGCGCATACACTCCGCTCGATGGCTTCATGGGACCGGATGACTGGCGCGGGGCGTGCGTGGACATGAGACTGGCCAACGGCCTTTTCTGGCCGATCCCGATCACGCTGCCGGTCGCGCAGGATGTGGCCGACTCGATCGGGCTGCAGGAGGAGGTGGCTCTCATCGGGAGCGAGAGCGGTGAGTTACTCGCGATCCTCGAGGTCTGCGCCAAGTATCGGAGCGACAAGGCGCTCGAGGCCAGGCACGTCTACGGCACGATCGACGCGAAGCATCCGGGCGTCGCCAAGGTCATGGGTCAAGGGGAGGTCAACCTCGCCGGCCGGGTGTTGGTTCTGAGCGAAGGCGAGTACGCCCGGCGTTACCCCGAGCTCTATATCCGGCCCGCCGAGGCACGGATTCTGTTCCGCGAGCGGGGCTGGGCGCGTGTTGCCGCCTTTCAGACGCGCAACCCCATGCACCGCAGCCACGAGCATCTCGTGAAAATCGCGCTGGAGGTGCTGGACGGTGCCTTCATCCATCAGGTGCTCGGCAAGCTCAAGCCCGGGGATGTGCCCGCCGAGGTGCGTACCCGGGCGGTCCAGGCCATGGTCGATAACTATTTCCGGCCGGGAACGGTGATCCAGGCGGGTTACCCCATCGAGATGCGCTACGCCGGTCCGCGCGAGGCGCTGCTGCATGCCCTCATCCGGCAGAATTTCGGCTGCTCGCATCTCGTCGTGGGGCGCGACCACGCCGGCGTCGGTAAATACTATGGCCCGTACGACTCGCAGCGCATCTTCGATCAGCTATGGGAGGGTGCCCTTCAGACCCAGCCTCTGAAGCTCGAAGTCACCTTCTACTGCCGCAGGTGCGCGGGAATGGCGACGGCGCGGACGTGCCCTCACGATGCGCAGTTTCAGATCGCCATCTCCGGCACCCGCTTGCGGGAAATGCTGTCGAGCGGCGTCGAGGTGCCCCCGGAGTTCAGCAGGCCCGAGGTCGTGGCGATTCTCGGGGAGTACTATAGAGACAAGCAATCGGGAGACACCGGCACCGCGGCATGATCATCGCGCAGATATCCGACACGCACCTCGCGCTCGGCGCAGCCGATGCCGGCCGCCGTGCCGCGGATCTCGAGCGCACGCTCGCCGATATCAATGCTCTCGATCCGCCTCCCGATGTGATCATTCACACCGGAGATGTCACGCACGGCGGCCGTCGCGAGGACTATGCGGTGGCGGCTTCTCTGCTCGCGACGGCACGCGCACCGGTGTATGTCGCGCCTGGAAACCGCGACGACAAGGAGAACCTCCGCCACTTGCTGGCGCGCTGGCTGCGCCCGGACCCCGACTCCGTGTTCCTCGATTACGGGGTCGAGGACTTTGCGGTGAGATTGATCGCGCTCGACACCGTGAGCTCAGGCACCAACAAAGGTGATTTCTCGCCCGAGCGTGCCCGCGGCCTGATGCAGCTCATCGATGCCGAGCCCGGGAAGCCGATAGCGGTCTTCATGCATCACCCGCCGGTCACCGTCCGTGTGGGGCCCGATCCACTCAACTTCGTCACACCTGAGGCGATGGCCACTCTCCAGCAGGCCCTGGAGCGGTCCGGCCGCGTGGTGGCCGTGTTCTGCGGTCACGTGCACCGCTCGACCTGGGGCTGGATCGGCAACATCCCGGTGATGGTGGCGCCCTGTACGGCCACTGCGCTGCGCAAGGGCGATTTCCCGCAGGAGATGCACAGGCAGCCCGTCTATCACCTTCATCGGCTGAATTCCGCCGGCGAGCTTGCCACTGAGGTACGGATCGTCGCAGCGGCGATGTGCGATCAGGTCGCTGCCACGTAGCTCAACCAGCCGATTTCGGCGTCTGCTCGATCTCGGCAAGCGTGCGCGCCGCGAGCAGGTCGAGTGCGTCCACGACGGTACAACCCCAGAGATGCAGAGGGCCGAGAACGCTCAGATCCGTGCACCCGAGGAGCACCGTCTGAGCTCCACGTGCCACCAGAGATTTCGCCACTGCAAGAACATCCGAGCGAGCGCTCTCTCCCTTTTTGATGGAGTAGATCGCGCGCATCAGCGCTTCCTGGTCCTTCTCCTCCGGCACGATGAGCGAGCTGTTCCGTGCCGCGAAGGCCTTCTGGAAGAGATTCATCTCGAGCGTGGTGGTCGTTGCGAGAAGGCCGACCGCGCCGCTGGCGACCGTTCCCGCTCCCAACGCCTCCGCGACGACATCCGGCATGCGGATGAGCGGAATGCCGGCCATCTCCTCGAAAGACTCGACGAAGCCGTGAGCGGTGATGCAGGCCATGACGCAAAAGTCGGCACCGGCCTGCCTGAGGGTTTGTCCCATGCGCGCGAGTGCGGCGGCGGGACTGGTGCCTGAGCCGCGCCAGGCCTCGTTCCGGTCCGGCACCCCAGGGTCGATGTCGACCAGCAGGGCAGGGCGCGCCTGCTCGCGGCGGCCGCGGGTGAGGGAGTAGAACTTCTCCAGAAACACCACCGTCGCCTCCGGGCCCATGCCCCCGAGCACGCCCGCCCGCCGCATCTTCGCGTGAGATCCCTTCATGCCGCCGTGCCGTGAGCCTCGAGATGATCTGCGTAAGCGAACAGTGCCGGCCAGCCACCGGTATGCCAGAACAGCACCTTACCGCCCTTGGGGATATCGCCGCGCCGAATCATGCCGATCAACCCTGCCGCGGTCTTGCCCGTATAGACCGGGTCGAGAAGGACACCTTCCTCGTTCGCGAAGATGCGGATTGCCTCGATCGTGCGCTCGTCGGGGATCGAATAGCCCGGCCCGACCCAATCATCGCCGACGCTCACCCATTCCGCGGGGATCGTTGCCTTGCTTTCCAGGAAGGCGAGCGTCTCACGTGCGAGCGACTCGATGTGCGCTTTCTGTACCGCTGTCGGATGGCGAGTGCTCACTCCCAGTATTCTTCCGGGAAAGCCGAACAACGCCTTGCCGGCAAGCAGCCCGCCGTGAGTGCCGCCGCTGCCGCTTGCGACGACGAGATTGTCGAAGGAGAGATGCTGACTCGCGCATTGTCCGAGGAGCTCCAGCATGGAGGCTGCATAGCCCGATGCCCCCAGGGTGTTCGAGGCGCCCCCGGGGATGAAGTAAGGCTCGACGCCCGTGTCACGCCGGACCGTCTCACGGGCTTTGGCAATCGCCGCCTTTATGTCTGCTCCAAAAGGCGAAACGAAAATGCCCTTCACGCCGAGCAGGTGAAACAGCATGTTGTTGCCGCTCGCCTGCGGCGAATAGCTTCCCTTGACCCGTTCCTCGATCACCAGATAGCAGTCGAGTCCTTCCCGCTTCGCGGCGGCGAGTGTCAGCCGGCAGTGGTTGGACTGCACCGCCCCGACCGTCATGACCGCTTTGGCGCCGTCATCGAGCGCAGCAGCCATGACGTATTCGAGCTTGCGCGTCTTGTTGCCGCCGCCGGCAAGTCCGAGCTGATCATCCCGCTTGATCCAGATCTCCGGGCCGCCCAAAGCCTTGCTGAGGCGCGGCAAAGGCTCCAACGGTGTGGCGAACTCCGTGTACACCCGTCGCGGCAAATCGAATAGCTTCATGTTGTTCTCCAGATACGGCTCTGCGGACTATTGCGGCGGTGGGGTCTGGAAGCGCGCATAAAAGTCACCGCCTTGCGATATCGTGCGTCTGTGCGCTCTGAGGGCGAGTGCGACCGAAAGAAGAACGGCCACGGCGAGCTGGAACCAAGGCTGTAAATACCAGCCCGTGCCGCTCTCGTGAGCCACGGACACGGCGAGCACAGCGCCGATGAGAACCGCACACACGGCCATGGCTTTCACGAACCCACCGCGCGTGCAATGCAGCGCGAACTCGCGTTTCCCCCGCCAGCTCGGCCACCATGCAAGCAGCAGGGTCCCGACTCCGAGCCCGGCGAACACCAGGGCGATGCTTATCGCGCGCAAGGCCACGCCGATCTGCCATCCCCCAAACACCGCATCGAGCAGAAAGAGGCTGCCGATGATGGCCGAGAGCAGCACGGCTGCCGCGGGCGCATGCGCCTCGTTGGTGCCGGCGAGTCGATCCGATACGAATCCATCCTGAGCCCAGGCGAAAAGAAAGCGGCTGGCATCGAGCAACTGCGGCGCGATGGTTTTGACGACCACCAGAGCCACGAGCATGTTCAGGAATACATCGACGGCCCGCGGCGTGAGCATTCCGACCAGCGCAGGTGTGGTCAGGAGATACCCGTGACCCGATTTGACGATCGGCAATGCGGTCCACCACGGCACCGCATGGAAGAGCGCATAAGAAACGAGCGTATAGAGCACCAGGGCGATCGCCCATCCGGCGACGATGCCGCGCGGCATGTTGCGGCTTGCGTCAGCCACCTCGCCGGCAAGTGATGTGGAGGCATCCAGCCCACCGTAAGCGAACATGAACAACCCGGTCACCGAAACGAACGCCGTCAGCGAGGGATGTGAAGGCTGTGGCATCGCGCGAATGCCGGCCATGGCGCTGATCCTGCCGACTGCGCTCACCGGTGAGGCCGTGAACCCGGCCACGATGACGATCGCTGCCGCAACGACTACCAGCACGCCGGCCGCGTAGATCAGATAGCCGTAATTTTTGACGCCGCTCACGTGCAGCGCGGTGAGCAGCCAGATCGCGATCAAGCCGGTTACCAGATGCCCCGTGTGCGTGGTGAACCACTGAGTCGCAAAGCCGCTCGCGTGCGCGGCATCGCCGAGAAACGTGCCGGTCGCGTAAGCCAGAAAGCCGATCGCGCCGCAGATGCCTATGAACCAGAGGAAGGCGATGGCAAATCCGCCGTAGGGACCCAGCCCGCGAGTGAGCCAGACGTAGGTAGCGCCGGCGGTCGGCATGACGATCGAATAGCGGGCGAAGAGTACGACCTGCGGAATCAGCACGATGCCCGCCACCAGCATCGCCAGCGGCACCAGCCCCTCCACTCCGGGATAGCTCTCGAGACTGTGCGGCATCACGAAGTTGATGCCGCTGCCGTACTCCTGAGCGACGGCAGACAATGCCACGACGACGGCGCCCACGGCACGAATCAGGCCGCTTCCCGTTGGAACGAGCTGCTCTCGCGTCCCGTGTTCCGCTCTCTCAGCGTCCATGGCCATCGTCAGCGGCTGGTGGCGGCATCTACGCTCCGCAACTCGTCGCAACTCGCGCACGTCAAGAAATCGTCGATCCGCGACATACAGCCGAAGAGGCCAATGTTCCCTCCGGTGTGTAGGAACAGGATGTTTTCGCCCTTTCTGAAGTGTCGATCGTTGACGATGAGACCTATCAGGCGGTCCATCGCTTTGGCGGTATAAACCGGGTCCAACAATATGCTCTCGTAGCGCGCCACCGTGGTGAGGGCCGCAAGAGTACTTGCCGTCGGCGCGGCATGGCAATCGTCGATGTAATCAGAGTCCACCGCGACGTCACTCCTCGATGGAGTCTCCTGCAGCCGGAGATGCTCCGAGGTTTGCCGGACCAAGTCGTATACCTTCTGTTCCTGGGCCAATCTGGGTTGCCCTATGCTGATGCCGAGGACCGGGATTTTAATCTGAGCGAGCTGGAATCCAACGATCAGTCCAGCCTGCGTTCCGCCGCCAACTGTAGCATGAACGACTCGGTCGATTCGCAATCCCTGTCCACGAAGCTGCTGCGCGATCTCGAAAGCGCAATTGACATAGCCCAGCGTGCCCACGGCATTGGAGCCGCTGCTCGGGATCACGTAAGGACGCTTGCCAACGGCCTCGTACCTCTTTGCCAGCGCGCGCGTGGCCGAGTCCATGTCGAATCCGTCGGGTAAGCGGTGGATGTCGGCCCCGTACAGGCGATCGAGCAGCACATTGGCCGAGCCCGAGTAGCAACTGTCATCGCCCTCTGCCCTGTCTTCCAGCGCCAAAGCACACTGCATGTGCAGCTTGCTCGCAATCGCGGCGGTCTGGCGCGCGTGATTGGACTGGATCGGGCCTCGGGTGATGACCACATCCGCTCCGGCGGCAATGGCGTCCGCCATCAGGAATTCCAGCTTCCTGGTGCTGTTTCCCCCGGTCGCGAGCCCCGTGCAGTCGTCCCGCTTTATGAACAGGTGAGGCCCTCCCAGATAGCGTCCCAACCGGTCCATCGGCTCCAACGGCGTCGGCAGGTGAGAGAAGTGCAGCCGATCCTGTTCACCGGTTGGATTCACGCATGTCTCTCCTGGTCAACCGCTGCCGAACGCTCTCCGCCGATGCAGTTGCGGAACGCGGATCTGCGGCAACCGGTATCACCTGGCGCTCCATCGGCCGCGCAGGGCAGCCGCTCTTGGCTTTTTTCATAGTAGACCGCGATGGATACGCCGTGGTTTCCAATCCGGAATCACCCTATTCCAACCCCGACTGAACCCCTGCCGCCGATTTGTGCAATCCTGAATACGCTTCCGCAGTGATTACGATCAACCGGGGTGGAAGACGCGGTGAGGCTACATGTTGCCTCGCCACGCGGGAGTCGAGTCCTGGGTGTCGGAGTATCCCTGTAGGCCATCCTCGAGGGTGGGAGCTTCATTCGTGACAAGAACTTTAGGAGCTTCTTCCGTGAATACAACCGTTCATCGCGGCGTGCAATACGCGCTGCTAAGCTGTGCCCTGTCGGCCCTCGTAGCCCCGGCCGCGCTCGCTCAAACCGCTGCGGCGAGCGGCGGCCCGAATGCGACCGCCGCCGCTCGGGAGTCGGCTCAGGCCGGCCCGGCCAACGACGGCGCCGGGCACACGCCGGTCATTGCAGAGTTGTCCACGGTACTGGTTACCGGAACGCACATCATGCAGCCGGGCGCGGAAGCGACGCAGCCCATCCAGAGCATTTCGGCCGACCAGATTCTGCAGTCGGGGTACACGAACGTCTCCTCGGTCCTGCAGAACATTCCGCAGGCCGGCGCATCGCTGACATCGCAGGCTCAGTCCGACAGCAGCAACGGCGATGCCACCGAGATCAATCTGCGCTATCTGGGCGCGAATCGCACGCTGGTGCTGGTCAACGGCCAGCGGTGGACTCCGCAGCTGGACGGCACGGTAAATCTGAGCGCGATACCCGCGTCCATGATCGAGCATGTCGATGTCCTGCAGGACGGAGCTTCTGCGATCTACGGCTCCGATGCGATCGCGGGCGTGGTGAACATCATCATGAAGCGGGACTTCAACGGCGCCGAAGCTCATGCCTATACCGGCGGGTACGATAATCCGGGCACGGGCTTCGATGGCAGGACCAACGAGTACGACTTCGCGATCGGCAAGAGCGATGAGCGCTCCGGCATCATGGTGAGCGGCGAGTTCCAGCAGAACAACGGAGTCTTCGCTCAGAATCGCTTCGAAAGCGCGCCCGGGCCGTTCACGCAGAGCACTTATCTGCCCGGCTATGTCCCGCCGACCCTGACCATTCAGAGCCCGGCGCTGGCGAACCAGGCGATCGGCGGCGCCACCTGCACCAGCAAGGGCAGTTGCGCGCTGCAGCCCGGATCGGGGCCCAATTTCGATCCGACGCTGGACAACTTCACCAAGCAGCTGTTCAACACGACGTATGGCCCGAGTCAGTTCCTGCTGACCAAACCGGATGAGAACGAATCCCTGTACGTCAATGCGCACTACCAGCTTGCCCCGAACGTGACGTTCACCACGCTCGCGGCCTACAACATAGAGAATTCCCTGGGCCAGATCGGCTCCGCCTGGAGCGCCGGCACCGGCGGGGCGTACCAGGTGAATGGCGCCGGCTACGGCATTGGCGCCAACAACCCGTACAACCCGTTCGGCGTGGATCTGGTCGGAAATCCGGCGCAGTACTGCCCGGACGGCAAGACGCTCGGTGGGGTGCCTGTGGCCTCGTGTACGCCCAATTATCTGCTGAGTCTGTTCAGCGAAACGATACCGCCTGCGTACGATCGTATCTCCCGCGACAACATCGATACGGCCACCCTGCGCATGGGTCTGCAAGGCTTCTTCAATGTGTTCGGCAACAAGTGGAACTGGGAGACCACCTACAACTACGGCAAGACGCACGATTCGGCGCAGGATACCGGCTTCACCAATAACGAGAGGCTGTCGGAGCAGCTGGACTCGCCCGGGGGTCTGCAGTGTAACGGCCCGGGGCAGGCTGCGCCCGGAAGCTCCGGCACCTGGGACGAGATCAACGGCAAGTACTATCAGATCCTCATTCCCGGATGCGTACCCGTCAATCCATTTGGCGGCTACAACTCGGTGAACGGCCAAAGCGCCATAACGCCGGACATGGCGAGCTGGAATCAGGCGGTGGAAAACTTCATCACCGCGGTCACGATACGCGATTTCTCTGCGGACCTCACCGGGCGGCTCATGACGCTGCCCGGAGGCCCGTTGGCGCTGGCGGCCGGGGCGGAGTCCCTGCAGGAGCAGGGCTCCGAGATACCCGGCAACCTGCTGCAGGAATGCCTCACGACGCTGCGTTGCATCCAGCCGACGTTCGGGCGGACATGGACCTATGCCGAGTATCTCGAGCTGAGCATTCCGATATTCAAAGACGTCCCCTTCGCCAAGTCGCTCGGCGTCGACCTGGCGAACCGGTGGTCGCAGTTCAGGTGGCAGGGCGGTACCCCGGGGACTCCGGAGGCGGGGCTCAAGAATGGCACCTCGGCCAGCACCGGGCGTGTGCAGATCCACTGGCAGCCGACCCAGGATCTGCTGGTACGGGCGAGCTGGGCACAGGGCTTCAGGGCGCCCAGCGTTTCCGACTTGTACAACTCGGGCGGCGCAAGCTACAACATTCTCGAGGATCCCTGTGCGCCCTCGACCCAGAACGGCGATTGGGTCGTCGGGACGCCTCTGCCCTCGGGTTGCCAGGGCATCGTCCATACCCAGGGGTCGAATCGCATACAGACGAAGACCGGCGGTAATCCGTTGCTCACTCCGGAAAAGGCCATCTCCCGCAGCGCCGGATTCACTTACAGCCCGCACTGGATCGACGAGCTCACCTTCGGTGCCGACTACTACGACATCGACCTGACGAACGAGATCGGGACCGTACCGGCTCAGTACATCCTCAACGAGTGCTACGACAAGAACAGTCCGCAAAACTGCAATCTCATCACCCTCACGAGCGGCTCGGTCACGCTGATTGACAACATCGAGCAGAACATCGGCGGCGAAAAGACCAGCGGCGTCGACGTCAACGCCAGCTATGCGCTCGGGCCGACCCGTCTCGGGAGCTTTGGCGTGACCACCAACTGGACTTTCGTCCGGTCGTTTATCAAGAGCCTGCCCTCTGCCACGGCCGCAAGCGGCTTCACGTCGGTGCAGGAGCTGAGTTACGCAGCCAACGAGATCCCCAAGGTCAGGGGTACGATGAGTCTGAACTGGAGCCTCGCAGACTTCTCTGCCGTATGGAACGTCACTTACATCGGCAAGATCTTCGAGAACTGCTCTGCGCTGACGACGCAGCTGCATGAATGCACGCTGCCGAAGACGGTCTACCCGCCGACGGGCAGCATTGGCGAGCACGAGCTGAATAGAACTATATACAACGACGTCGCCTTTACCTACAACATCGAGCCGCTCAGCGCGAACATAACGCTGGGCGTACAGAACGTGTTCAATCAGCAGTTCCCGATTGCATACACGGCCGGTGCGCCGCCGAACTTCGAGGGTGAGATGGGGTACCGCATTCCGGGCCGCTTCCTCTACGGCCGGATAGGGGTGAAGTTCTGACGGGCGGTTCCAAGGGGGAAAATGCCATGCACAAGAGCGCGACCTTCGCCGCAGTCTCCGGTCTTGCCTTCGCTCTCTCGTCCGCCGCCGGCCTAGCCGCCCAGCCCGCGGCTGGCCCGGTGGCGCCCGCGCCCTTCAATGCGCCATTCAAAGCCGAGCCCTTCGGCAGCGGACCCGTCAAGGTCGGCCCGCCGAGCGGCACCGTCATCGCCGTCGGCGGTGGCGCACAGGGGCCTGAGATATACAAGGCGTTCATCGATGCAGCGGGCGGCCCGGACGCGCTCATCCTCGATGTACCCAACAACAGTATTCCGGAACGCACGAACGCCGCCCCAAAATGGGCGGGCGAAGGACTTCGCAAAAACGGTGCTCACAACGTCCGCGTACTCTTCACGCAAAGCCGCGATGTTGCCGACAGCGATGCGTTCGTGGCCCTGATCAATAAGGCTAGCGGCATTTGGTTCGATGGCGGCCGCCAGTATCTCGACGTGGCGGCCTATGGCGGCACCAGGAGTGAGCGTGCATTCCGCGGCGTCCTCGAGCGTGGCGGGGTCGTTGGCGGCTCTTCGGCTGGCATGGCCGTCCTCGGCGACTTTCTCGTTCGCGGCGCGCCGAGCAACAACAACTACATCGAGGATTACCCGGGACACGAGAAGGGATTCGGCTATCTGCGCAATACCGCCACCGACATGCACGTCGTGGCTCGTGAGCGTCTGCCCGATCTGACGGACGTACTCGCGAGGCATCCGGGCGTGCTCGGTATCTCCGCGGATGAGGGAACGGCATGGGTTGTC
>Ga0134126_10001089_pt1 | contig 34386 bp, 18 predicted proteins | sample KB31752_FD_96881 | JGI IMG/M metagenome (GOLD analysis project Ga0134126, IMG submission 96881) | Terrestrial soil microbial communities with excess Nitrogen fertilizer from Kellogg Biological Station, Michigan, USA - KB3-175-2 | ecosystem: Environmental > Terrestrial > Soil > Unclassified ...
AGGACGGGGCAGGCTTTCTTCCATTCCCGGGTCTTGCCGCCGGCGCTATCGCGTTTCTTGCCCGTCTCGATTACGAGGTTTTCCGGCTTGGCTTCCAATTTCGTCGCGATCTTGGCGAACAGATCATCGCGTGCCGCCGTGGCCGCGCGCAGCGTGGCGGGCGATTGCGAAGGGATCGTCGTGCTGCCGCCCGATCCGCTCGATGCGCCGTTGGGACTTTCGCCGAACTGCAGGGTAATCTGTCCCGGCTGGAGACCGAGAATCTCGGCCGTGATGAGGGCCGTCACCGTGCGCTGGCCGGTGCCGAGATCCTGCGTCGAAGTGCGGGCCGTGACGGAGCCATCGGAGGCGATGGTGATGGTACATTCGTTGCGCTGCGGGCTGGCCTGACCGCCCCAGGTGTGTAGGGCCATGCCGATGCCGTGCTTGATGACGCCCGGCGTCTGCCCCGGCGGATGCCATTTATCTTTCCACTTGGCCAACCCCGCGGCGATCTCGATCTCGCGCGTGTAGATGGTGTGTTGCAGCGCTTTCAGCGAGTGCGGCGCGTTGGCGATGGCATTGGCATCGTTCTGCGGCAGGTTCTTCAGCCGTAGTTGCAATGGGTCCATGCCGAGCTTGGCCGCCAGATCGTCGAGGGCGAACTCGGTCAGCGCGCTGTTCTGCGGATGATTCGGCGCCCGCATGGCACGCTGCTGGCCGGCGTTGGTGCGAATGCGCGTATGTTTGCGGCTGTATTCCGCCACATAGACATAGGGCAGAGCGTTGAACGTCACGGTGTCGCTATTGCCGATGCCGGGCGTGCCATAACAATCGACTTCGTAGGCGGTGAGCTTGCCATCCTTGGTCGCCCCGATCTTCACTCGACCGAACGCCGAGGGACGATTGCCGCCGGCAGTAATCTCGCTGGCGCGATCGAGCATGAGCTTGACCGGCGCACCGGCCTTGCGGGCCAACTCCGCCGCGACCATACCCTGAATGTCGGGACCGAACTTGCTGCCGAAACCGCCGCCCATGTAGTGCGTGATACACTTGACCTTGCTGGCCGGCAGATCGAGTTTGTATTTGCCGGCGAAATACTTGGCCAACTGGTCGGCCGTGCCCCAGACGGCCTGCGTCGAGGCCCACACGGTCAAGCCACCGTCCTTGTCCCACTCCGCAATCAGGCCGTGCGGTTCCAGGCATTGATGGCAGATAGTCGGTACGCCGTAGTTGCCTTCGACCGTCACTTCGGCGGCGGCCATGCCCTTATCGAAGTCTTTCGATTTCGCTTCCTTGGCCGTCAGCACATTGTTGCGTTTGCCGCCGACCGGCGAAACCGTCTTGCGATCTTCCTTCAGGGCATCCTCTTCCTTGACGGTGTGCGGCAGCACCTCATACTCGATCTTGATGGCGCGGACCGCGTCGTGGGCTTGCTCCTCGGTGTTGGCGGCCAGCGCGAGGATTTCATCACCGGCGTAATACACTTCCTTGCCCGCCTCAGCCACCACATACACCGCCTTGACGCCGGGCATCTTCTCGGCGGCGGTGCTATCGATGCTCTTAATCTTTGCGTGGGCGTGTGGGCTGCGCAGCATGATGGCATGCAGCATGCCGGGACGGTTGATGTCGTAGCTGTATTTCGCCTTACCGGTCGCCTTGACGGGACCATCGAGGCGTTGCATTTTGGTGCCGATCAGTCGGCGTTTTTTCGGCCAAGATGTCGCCATGAGTTAGCCTCCCTTCCGCTGCGTTTGGCACAGCTCAACGATGGCGTCGCGCATCTGCTGGTAAGTGCCGCAACGACAGATGTTGCCGGACAGCGCTTCTTCGATCTCGGCCGGTGTCGCCTTGGGGTTCTTGTCGAAGGCGGCGCGCATGGCCACCACGAAACCGGGGGTACAGAAACCGCATTGCTGCGCGTCATGCTTGACGAACGCGGCCGGCACCGCGTCGAGCTTGCCGCCGTCGATGAGACTCTCGGCGGTCTTGATCTTCTTGCCCTGCGCCTCAAGCGCCAGCATGGTACACGAGTAGACGGGTTTGCCGTCTATCATCACTGTGCAGGCACCGCAAGTGCCGCGATCGCAGACACGCTTGCAGCCGGTGACATCGAGATAATTGCGCAGCGCATCGAGCAGCGTCACGCGCGGCTCGACGTTGGTGGTCATCTGGGCGTCGTTGACTTGCAGCGTCAGTTTGACGGGACCGGGGCCGATGGCCGTCACGCCGAGCTTGGCGGGTGCCGCCTCGGCGACGGGTGCCAGCGGCGTTTCGGCCAAGGCGACGGTGGCGGCCGCCGCGCCCGTGCCGCGCAGGAAGTCACGTCGTGACAGCCCTGCGCTGTTCGTGTTATGTCCCTGTGGTTCGCTCATCAGTCGGGACCCTCCCTTGGATGGCAAAGATGCAGACAGTCCATGAATCGCGTTCGCGCGATGGAGATGGGAGGATTCTAAAGGCGGCCGGGAGAGCCGACAAGCAAATAGTTTCACGAAATTCAGGAAAAACCGCGTGCGCTGGTTCAAGCATTCGTTAGCTGACTGGCCGCGACAAGGTGACAATGGCCTCTCGTGCAGGTATCATAACCCTCCGTCTCCCGTCCCAACCGCCTGAATGCGGCTGGCCCACCGAGTTCGCGCCGGCCTTTTTTCCACGGAGCATTTTTCCATGATCACGATAACCAATCGGCCGTCTCGACGGATAATCGCGGTGCTGATTGCGCTGACGGTTTCGCTCGCCGGAGGTCAGCCGCTTTTGGCCCAGGTGGCCGGGAAGAGCGGCGCTGCTGATCTGGTGATCGCGACGAAGGGAACGTCCTCCGCGACGGTGGTCGTTGCCACGAAGACCGGAGAATGGGAGCTTCGGGCTGCTCGGGATCTCGCGCACTACATCGAGCGCATCAGCGGAGCCAAGGTCGCCCTCGCGGAGACCGAGGACGCCGCAGCCAAGGCACTCGCCGGGAATGGCCCCGTTCTCGTCGTCGGCCAGAAAGCGTTGCAACTCTTGCCGGAACTGAAGCAGTCGCTGCGAAAGGTGGCGAAAAAAACACCGGTCCTGCGTGCGGATGCCATCGCCCTCAAGCGCGTTGGCAACCGCGTCTATCTGGCCGGGCTGAACGATGATTGTCACTACTACGCGGTTGCCGAACTGCTCCGGCGCTGGGGCTGTCGCTGGTACATGCCAACGGAGTTCGGCGAATGCATCCCCCACCATGCGACGCTCAAGATAGGCGATCTCGATTACGCCTACGCCCCACCCTTCGAGGTCCGCAAATACTGGATCTCTTGGAATGGCGATGCCACCGGACAAAAAGAGTTCATGCGCCGCAACGGGATGAATGACCTCGCCGTCCCGAATGGGCACATCCTGGCAACGTACACCAAGGATCTGATTCCCAAAGGCAAGACCATGTTCAACGTGCCCATCGCCGAGGATCGCACGGCGCAGCATGTCGCCAAGCAGGTCGCTCCCCTTTTCGCCGCCGGCAAGGACGTACAACTCGGCATGGAGGATGGCCTCTACCAGTCGGACTCGGCGCTCGATAAGCAGTTGATGGCTCTTCAGTACGACAAGTATTTCCTGGCTCCTTCGGTAACGGACGCCTTCATGACGTTCTACAACAAGGTGGCCGACATACTCATGAAGCAATATCCGCAGAGCAAGTCCAAGATCGGCTTCCTCGCCTACGCCAACATGACGTTGCCGCCGGTGCGCGTGACCAGCGCCCGCGCGCCGCTCATCGCGTACCTGGCTCCCATCGACATCGATCCGATCCACGGCATGGATGATCGGCGCTCGGCCTCGCGCCGCGAGTACAAGGACATCCTCGACAAATGGGCGAAGGTCATGCAAGGCCGCGTCGTCATCTACGACTACGATCAGTCCATGCTCGTCTGGCGCGATCTGCCGAATCCATCGCATGAGGCGTTCCGGCAAGACGTGAAACACTATCGCAAGGCGGCCATACTCGGCGTCGATACGGAGAGTCGCAACGCGCTGGCGACGGTGTTCCTGAACCTTCACCTTCGCGGTGAACTGATGTGGAACCCGGATGTCGATACCGACAAGCTGCTCGCCGAGTTCTATCCCAATTTTTATGGTCCGGCCGCAGAGCCGATGGCCCGCTACTGGGACACCATCTTCCGCGCCTGGCGCGATACGATCGTCACCGAACACGAGTATTTCGTCGCGCCGGCGATCTACACGCCGGAACTGGTCGCAACGCTGCGAAAGCACCTGGAGGCAGGCGAAACCGCCATCCAGTCGCTGGCGACCAAGGTGAAGAAATCGGCGGATGAACAACGATTCCTTGAGCGTATGCGTTTCACTCGACTGGGTTTCGACATTCTCGACGCCTACATGGCGATGGTCCACGCCGCAGCCGCCGAGTGCGATTACCGCAGCGCGGTCGCTGCGGGTGAGCGCGGGCTGGCGGCGCGCGAGAAGTTGACGGACAGGAACGGGCTATTCACCACTTACCGAAAGATTGGCGAGTCCGGCTACGCCTGGTGGCCTGGGGAAGTGAAGCAATACCGCGAGTTGCTTCCTTTCGTGGACGGCACGAAGGGCGATCTGGTCGCCAAACTGCCGTTGGTCTGGGCGTTCCGCCGCGATCCCCGCAATGAGGGCGAAAAAGCGGGCTGGGCAAGTCAGGAACCGGACCTGCGCTGGTGGAAGGAGCAGAAGAAGCCGCAGTCGCTGGAGAGTCGGCAAGGCAATCCGGGGAAATGGGAGCAGGTGCGCTCGGACCTTTATCTCCAGGCTCAGGGTTTGCTGACGCCCGACTTCCAGAGTTACACCGGCCACGGCTGGTATCACGTTCGGACGCCTCTCACCGAGGCGCAATCGCGAGGTGCCGTGCATCTTCGCTTCCCGGGTCTGTTCAACGAGTGCTGGCTTTATGTCAATGGCAAGCAGATTGCCCATAGGCCAATGAAAGGCGTATGGTGGATGAACGACTACCGTTTCGAGTGGGATGTGGATCTCAGCGGCAAGCTAAAGGCCGGTGCCAACACGATTGTGTTGCGAATCTACAATCCGCATCACTTCGGAGGCATGTTCCGCCGTCCCTTCCTCTACCGTGCCAAGCCGGGATAAGCACGGAACCCCGCAGGGCCAGAATGCCATGATTCGTTCCTTGTGCGAAACGTGCGTTTCGATGCGCGAAATCATCACGCCCAAGGGATCGCGTTTCCTTCTTTGTGAATTGTCGAAAACAGACTTGGATTATCCCAAATATCCTCGGCAGCCGATAGTTCACTGCGCCGGCTACCAACCTGGGGAAACAAACGAAGCCAAGTTGAAGCAATGATGAAGCGAAGGATTTGCAGGGCCGCTCACATAATACAGTAGTCAGACCGGCACATCCGCCCGCAGGCTCGGAATCGGCCGTGGAGGATATGTTTTGCCGCCCGTCTTCGATGCTCTGTGGCGTCAGCGTGCCTTGGAGGGCGATACCGAGGCCGTGCGCTTGTTCGCCGAAGCGACCTTGCAGCCGTTGTACGCCTTCTGTCTTTATCGCGTCGGACGCGATACGCATCGCTGCGAGGAGGTCGTGCAAGAGACGCTCGTTCGCGCGCTCCGCGAACTGGAACGCTACGATCCTCTCCGTTGCGGCGACAACATCTTTCCCTGGCTCACCGGCCTGGCGCGCAATGAAATCAGCCGCGTGCTGACACACGATCGTCATTACATCTCGCTCGAAACACTGTGGACTCGCATCGATCGAGAATTGCTGCCGCTTTACGATCGCCTCGATGCCGAACCGTTCGACGATGAGCTGCTGCAACGAGAGCAGACGTGCGAGTTGGTCAATATGACCATGTCGCAGTTGCCGCCGCACTACCGCGAAGCGCTGGAGGCGAAATACGTGCGCGGCGTCAGCGTGCGCGATCTGGCGGCGTTATGGCACGGTAGCGAGAAGGCCGTTGAGTCGCGGTTGTCCCGTGCGCGTAAGGCGTTCCGTGTCACGTTTTTGACGCTGTCGCGCAACTTCGACGCGGAACTGTCGTGAAAAAAGGATCTGGCCATGAATCATGCCGATTGGACTCCCGGTGATGCCAACGTCGCTCGCCTGCTCGGTCAGGCCTACGATCCGCCGACCGTACCCGCCGCGTTCGCCGCGCGCGTGCAGGCACGCTTGCGAGATGTCGCTGCCGAAGCAGCCCAGGAGCGTGCGGCCGTGCCTCCTTGGTCTCCGTTCAATCGGCGACTGGCTGCCCTGGCCGGGATCGCGGCCCTTCTGGGCATCGTCGCCTTGGGGGTGCGCTTCCTGCCGCATCCGACCGCGCCTTCTTCGCATCCAGCCGTGAGCGATCAACCGATGGTCGCGACCCGATCTCCGGCGTCGCCGCCTGCGCCGTTCCTCATTCCGGGTGAGACGCTCGCCACGCGCGTCGGCCAGCGCCGCCGCGTGACTCTGCCCGATGGTTCCGTGCTGTCGGTCAATCAAAACACGGCCGTCCATTACGATGCCTTGCGGCATCTCACACTCCAAACCGGCGAAATCTTCGTCGAGGTGGCCGCGCATGCGTCTTCTCTGTTCACCGTGGCGACGCCGCGGCGCGACATCCGAGCGATGGATACGAAGTTTCTTGTGCGGGCTGATGCCGAGGGTACCGGCGTAGCCGTCACGCAGGGACAAGTGCATGTCAGCGATTGGGATGGTCTGCTCAGCGCCGGCCAGCAGCTCGCGCCGAAGGCCGATACCGTCACGCCGACGCCGCGCCTGTCGTACCTGCTCGACTGGACGCGCGATCTCGTCGCCTCGGCCACGCCCGCGCTGGTGCCGGCCAACGCCTACCGTGGCGGTGCGCTCGTCGCGGTCGATTCGCAGGGACACACCGCGCCCCTCACGTTGCGGAAATATCACATTGATGTTCACATCGAAGATGGCTTCGCTCGCACCACCATCGATCAAACGTATTTCAACCACACGCCGCGCCGGCTCGAAGGGACGTTCTATTTTCCGCTGCCGGCGGATGCGTCGCTGTCGCGGTTGGCCATGTACGTCGAGGGCCGGCTGATGGAAGGCGGCATGGTCGAGCGCGAGTACGGCCGCACCGTATTCGAGCAGATCGTCACGAAGATGAAAGACCCGGCACTGCTGGAATGGGTCGATGGCCGCACTTTCAAGATGCGCGTTTTCCCCTTGGAAGCGCGTCAAGAGAAACGCATTGTTCTCAGTTACACGCAGCGTTTGCCGAACCTTTATGGTCGCTTGTCGTATCATTCGCCAGCCGGCCACAGCCTCGGTGCGGTACGCGATTGGTCGTTCCATGCCCGCGTCAAAAACGGAGCGAAAATCGATTGGCACTGTGATTCGCACGGTCTGACGCCGCGCGTCGAGAACGGCGATCTGCTGCTCGATGCGCGTGCGCATCAAGCGAAGATGGAGCGCGACATCGCGCTTGAGTTGCGCGATCGGACCGGCGCATCGTCCGTTCGCTACTCCACGGCCGAGCAAGACGGCTACCGCTATCTGATGCTGCGCTATCGACCGGACTTGCCCGGCACGACGCGGCGACAGCGGCGCGATTGGGTTTTCCTATTCGAGTCATCGGCCGACCGCGATCCGCTGCTGGCTCGCACACAAGTCGAAGTGATCCGCACACTGCTGGCCAACGCCGAACGCGAGGACACCTTCGCCGTCCTCACCGTTGATACGCAAGTGCAGCGCTTCGCGCCGACTCCGCGGCGTGTGACGCCGGAAAACATCGCGGCGGCGCTGGCGTTTCTCAACAAGGGGCATCTGCTCGGTGCCCTGGATCTCGACGCGGGGTTGACGGCCGCTGCCGAATTCCTGCACAAGAGCCACAATCCGATCCTCGTGCATCTCGGTTCGGGAGAAGCCGTACTCGGCGAACGGCGCGCGAAAACGCTGGCGGACCGCCTTCCGCGTGAGGCGTCCTATGTCGGCGTCGCGGTCGGCAAGCGCTGGGCGCACGACTTCATGCAACACGCCGCCGATCGCTGTCAAGGCTATGTCACTCAGATCAATCCCGATGAACCCGTGGCTTGGCGTTCTTTCGATTTGCTGGCCACGCTGAACACGCCGCGTTTGCTGGGCGTGCGCGTCACCGACGCCGCGAACCAAGCGCAATTCCTCAGCGCACACACACTGCTGGCGCAGGGCGAGGAACTGTGTGCCATCGCGCGCTTGCCCGTGAGCGAGTCGTTGCCGAAATCGCTGCGCATCACCGGCACGCTCGATGGCCGGGCGTTCGAGCGCGAGTTGTTCGTGGAGTCGCCGCGCTCCGGCGCGGCCTATCTCCCGCGCACCTGGGCCAAACTGGAGATAAATCGCCTGCTGGCCGAGGACGCTCTGAAGAATAAGGGTGCCATCATCGCCTTGAGCAAGACGATGTACGTGATGACGCCGTACACTTCGCTACTCGTGCTGGAAAATGAGGCGATGTATGCGAAGTTCAAGGTGGATCGCGGCCGCAAGGATCATTGGGCGATGTATCCGTGTCCGCCCAAAATTCCGGTGATTTATGAACCGCTTAAGTCCAACGATCCACCCATCATCATTCAACTGGAACCGCCTGGTGTAGATCGGTTGGCGCAGTCCATGCAGTCCAACACACAACTGAAAGAGCGCATCCGCCAGAAGAACCGCGAACGGCCCAGCGGATCGACCGACAGCGCAAAAAACAAAGCTGTGCGGCTACCGATAGACACTTATATCTTCGACCTCTCCAAGTCTAAAAGAAAAAACTTAACCGCCGAGGGAGCCGAGTACGAACACGCCCACATGCCTAATCCCGAAAAAATCCGCCAGAACCAACTGACCCGCGAACTGGACCGCGCGCGCGCCAGCCCACCTTTGACCGAAGTTTGGTCGGGGCGCTCTCTCAACAGCCTGCTCCGTTCTCTCATCGCTCAACAATTTCAGGGCGTCCACAGCCCCACGGTGCCGCTGAATGAGGACACCGTGAAGTCCATCAACCTGACCGCTCGCGACGGCGTCAATCTCGGTCTGCTCAAGGACAATGGCCATCTGCAATGGCCACAACCCTTACAAAGCGAGATGTTCAAGCAGGGGCGGGAAGACCTGAATCGGCATATCAAGCACGCTGTCAATCAAGTGCGGCTTAAACGCGGACTGGATGCGGGTACGCTTAACTCTCTCCAAGCGGATTTGAAGAAGCTCAATGAAACGCTGGAGGCCAACGTCAGCGATTTATCTCCCGATCAGTACATTGAGGCCAAGCGTTATCTGCGTCTGCTGGCCAACACCGTGACGGCGTTGAAGCGCCGCGATGCGTCCAATTACTTCAACGGCAATTGGGTGGCCAAGGGCAAGAACGTGGCCGAATTGGTCAAGTTCATGGCCGAGAATGGGCTGTGGTTTGCGCCGGCGTCACCGGGCAGCGAATCGGCTTACCTGGAGTTGTATCACAAGCTGGCGGCCTCCGACGCCGCCATGCCGCGCGACGACCCCGCGGACATCGTGAAGCGCCCGCTATTCCAATTCGATAACGATGATGTTTCACCCGTCGCCGACAGGCTGGACCCGGAGAGCGAGGAACGACTGATCGCCGCTCTGCTCGCCGATCCCGCGCAGGCGAAACCGCCTTCCCTCTGGCGAAGGGCCGCTCGTGTGGCGGAACACCGGAAACAGTATGATGTCGCCCGACAGCGGTTGGAGCGAGCGCTGACGCTGGAAGCGAAGCAGTCCCGCGACCTGGCCGCAGTGCGGCGCGATTACGCCTGGTTCCTGAGCCTGGCGCACAAACGCGCGAAACAGTTGATCGCGCTACGCCGCGCGGTGCCGCGCGATTTGCTCGATAGCGTTGTGACCCTCGCCGATCGCTGGCGTGCCGTGGACCCGGTGGATTGGATTCCCTGTTATCTGGCCGCGCGCGTCTTGCGTTTGGCGGGCGAGCGCGAATTGGCCTGGGCTTATTTGACCACACCATCCGCCCTGCATGGATCAACGGTCGCGGGCTGGCTCGAAGTGGCCCGACAGCAACATTGGCAGGGTGAATATGGCCTCGCCGAGCGCGCCTTCGCCGTGGCTTCGTCTCTGGAGCCAACCAACATCGAGGTCATCCGCGAACGCGCGCTGAATCAGCGCGCGGCCGACCGTGGCAAGGCGAAAGAAGTGAACCATCGCTGAATCGAACAGATACTTGCATTCCGTGCCTCGCTGCCGGACAATCGCTATCCTCCGCGCCGACGCTTTTGTAGCGGCGGTTTGCGGAGGAGTGATACCTAGGCTTCGGCAACAAAGGCCATCTCTTATGAAACAACAACGTCTGTTCGTGATCGCCCTGGGATGTTTCATCGCCGGCGCGCTGGCGGGAGTGTGGTTCTCGCGTTCGTCGCCGGAATCGCTGCGGGCGCAAGCAACGCCGGCGCAGCCGGTCGCGCGACATGCCTCGCCGCCGGACGATGGCAAACTGCGCATTCTTTGTTTCGGCACACACCCCGACGATTGCGAATTGCAAGTCGGTGGCACGGCGGCGCTGTGGGCAGCGCAGGGACATCATGTGAAGTTCGTCTCCGTAACCAACGGCGACATCGGCCACTGGCGCGAGGCCGGCGGGCCGTTGGCTCGGCGACGCAAGGCCGAAGTTGATCGCGCCGAGCGTCTGCTCGGCATCACCACGGAAGTGCTTGACATTCACGACGGCGAACTGCTGCCCACGCTGGAGAATCGCCGCACGCTCACGCGCCTTATCCGCGAGTGGAAAGCGGATGTCGTCATGAGCCATCGGCCCAACGACTATCATCCCGATCATCGCTACACCGGTATTCTCGTGCAGGATTCGGCCTACATGGTCACGGTGCCGTTCTTCTGCCCCGATACGCCAATCCTGCGCAACAATCCCGTGTATCTCTTCTATCCCGATCATTTCCGCAAACCCAATCCCTTCCAGCCCGATGTCGCCGTGTCGATTGATTCGGTGATGGACCGCAAGCTCGACGCGCTGGACACGCTGGTATCGCAGTTCTACGAGGGCGGTGCCAACGGCTCGGCCGATCTGCTGCCGAGCGATCCCGCCAAGCAGCGCGATCGTCGCCGTCAGGTGCGCGACGCCCACGCCGCACGCAATCGCGATCTAGCCCAGCGCTATCGCGCCAAACTGACGGATTGGTACGGCGCGGAGAAGGCCGGCAAGGTGCAAAACGCCGAGGCGTTCGAGATTTGCGAGTATGGCCGCCGACCCAATAAGGCGGAATTGGCCCGCTTGTTCCCGTTCTTCGACAAGTAAGCCGATTAATCTCAGTCCTCCGATGGTGCTTTTCTCTTGAAGGATGGGAGCGGCGCTCGTATTCTTAAATGGTAATACCTGTTCAGGTACCTGACGAAATGCCGGACAAGTCTTAACGCTGGCGGTCGTATCACGCTCACACAATCAGGTGGGACCACCAAGCGAACCGATAGACCTCTCCGCGCTCCCCTGGTCTTTCCTTGTTGGAGTGTTCATTCATGGCCAAGTCGCGTGGCGATTTCACGGACATCCTGGTTCGGCGTCAAATTCTCAGTCCCGATCAGTTGGACGAAGCCAAGAGCCTCCAGCAGCAAACCGGCGTCAAGCTGCAAGACGCGCTGGTCAAACTGGAATACGCCACGATGGACCAGATCATGACGGCCATCGCCGAGTTCCACGGTTTGCAGTTCATCGATCTCACCGAGGTGACGATTCCGGCCGCCGTCGTTGAACTGGTGCCCGAATCGGTCGCCCGCGAAAACGTCGTTCTGCCGCTCTCCGAACTGAATGGCGCGCTCAAGATCATCATGAGCGATCCCAGCGACTTCGATACCGTGCAGAAACTTCAGTTCATCCTGAACAAAGATATACAACCCGTCCTGGCTCCGCGCGAACAGATCATTGAGGCGATCAACCGTCACTATGGACAGTCCGAAACCGAATCGGTGGACTCCATGCTCGCCGAGTTCACGGACACGGCCATCGACTTCACCGAGACGGAAAGTACCACCTCGGGTTCCTCGTTCGAGGAAAGCGACGCCCCGGTCGTCAAACTTTGCAATCTCATCATTCAGGAGGCCGTCAGTCTACGGGCGAGCGATATTCACATCGAGCCGTTCGCCGACCGCGTGCGCATTCGCTATCGCATTGACGGCATCCTCGTCGAGCGCGATAGTCCGCCGCGCCGCCTGCTCGCGCCCATGCTCTCGCGCCTCAAGATCATGGGTTCGATCGACATCGCCGAAAAACGCCGACCGCAGGACGGCCGCATCAAAATGAGCATCGCCGGCAAGCATTTCGATTTGCGTGTCAGCCTGCTGCCAACCAATATGGGCCAGTGCTGTGTTATGCGCATCCTCGATCGTACCAGTATACAGGTGAGCATCAAAGATCTGGGCTTCGCGGAGGATGACTATCGGCGCTTCCAGCAGATTATTAAAAGACCCAACGGCATCTTCCTCGTGACGGGGCCGACGGGTTCGGGTAAGACGACGACGCTGTACGCCGCGCTCAACGAGTTGAACCGGCCGGATCGGAAGATCATCACGGCCGAAGACCCGGTGGAGTATTACTTGCCGGGAGTCAATCAAGTTGAGGTAAAACATCAGATTGGTCTGGACTTCGCGCGTATCATTCGCGCTATGCTGCGGCAAGCACCCAACATCATCCTCGTCGGCGAAATCCGTGACCGTGAAACGGCCGAGATCGCCGTGCAGGCGTCTTTAACCGGACACTTGGTTTTCAGTACATTGCACACGAACGATGCGCCCAGTGCCATTACACGTCTGGTCGATGTGGGCGTTCAACCCTTCCTTGTGGCATCATCCGTTATCGCCATTATGGCCCAGCGTTTGGTGCGTGTTGTCTGTCCGAAATGCAAGGGGCCGGACCAACCCCCCGCCTCGGAAATCAAGTCGGCAGGCTTTACGCCGGAGCAACTCAAGAACGCCAACTTCAGTCGGGGACGCGGTTGCAGTCACTGCAATCACACCGGCTACCGCGGGCGCAAGGGCATCTTTGAAATGATGCGTCTGAACTCGGCCATCCGCGAGATGACCTTCAAACGCGAACCGACCCAGACGATCCGTCGCCAGTGCCGTCTTCTCGGCATGCGGACTTTGCTGGAAGATGGACTCCACAAAGCACTTACGGGAATGACAACTCTGGAAGAAGTGCTGTCTACCTGTCACCATGAGTCGGCGCTTGATTGAACTTTACATTGGGAATGAATGGCAGATGCTCCTTGGGTCGGCGGATGGGCGAAATTAGATTGAACCACAGAGGCACAGAGACACAGAGAAGACAAAACGAAAGGCAAAAAGGAACGACGGTATCGCTTTGCACATTCTCATCTTTTCTTCTCTCTGCGTCTCTGCGTCTCTGTGGTTAATGTTTTTCTCTTTGCGTTCTCTATCGCTGTCCACCGTGGAACACCTGAGTTAGTTTCGGGGTTCAACTATTTTGACTTTTTTTGTTCGTTGAATTGATCCTTCTCAATTGGCATGGGATAATGCGGATGAGGAGACCTAACCCGTCCTGCTCCATTCTGAGCAGCAGTGCCTCATTGATCGCGCCCAATGCTTGAGATTGTGAAGGTCCATCCGCTGTCGGATGGGTGCTTCCGCTTTGCGATTCCGCAAAGTCGGTTGGAAGCAATCTCTCTGGCTCGATTGATGGTCCCCTTGATGCGCAAGGAGTTATTGTGGCTGCCGGCACCACGCCTCTCATTGACAAACTGTTGGCCACGGTCATCCAACTCAAGGCGAGCGATCTGCACATCACCGTGGGACAGCCGCCCGTGATCCGGCACCACGGACGCATGCGCCGCCTGGATACCAAATCGCTGGATCAGGACGATTGCACCTCCTTGATGAAGTCCATCACGCCCGACCGCTGCCAACAGGAGTTGCAAGAGAAGGGCGGGGCCGACTTCGCCATCGAGTTCACCGATGGTTATCGTTTCCGTGTCGCCGTCTTCAAGCAACGCGGCAACATCGGTCTGGTGTTGCGGCGTATTCCCAGCGCGTTTCTCACCTTCGAGCAACTGCGCATGCCGGATGCGATTAAGCGTCTTATTACCCGGCCGCGCGGTTTGCTGCTGGTCACCGGGCCGACCGGCTCCGGCAAAACGACCAGCTTGGCCAGCATGATTAACTTCCTCAACGAGAACTACGACCGCCATATCATCACGCTGGAAGATCCCATCGAGTATTACCACAAGCACAAGAAATGTACGTGCAACCAGCGCGAGATTGGCGTCGATGTGCCCGACTTCAAGGAGGGCATTCGCCGTGCCCTGCGTATGGATCCCGACATTATTCTCGTCGGTGAAATGCGCGATCTGGAGACGATCCACGCGGCCATCGAGGCTGCGGAAACCGGCCACGTCGTCTTCGGCACGTTGCACACCAGCGGAGCATCCAGCACGATCAACCGTATCATCGACGTGTTTCCCAAGGAGCAGCAGGACCAGATTCGCACCCAACTCTCGACAGCCCTCATTGGCGTGCTGTCGCAGGCGCTGTTGCCGAAGAAGCCCGAAGGATTGGTGGCTTCCTACGAGATGATGGTCGTCACGCCCGCCATCCAGAACCTTATCCGCGAGAACAAGACGTATCGTATCGACTCCAGCATTCAAACGGGGCGCAAGCATGGCATGTTCCTGCTCGATGAGAGCCTGTTCAAGCTGTGGCGCGATCAGTTGGTCGATAAGGAAGAGGCTCTGCTCCGCGCCGCCAAGCCGACCGAGCTAGCGGCCAAGATCGCCCTGGCTGAGCGCGGCGAGGGCGACGACGACGATGAGGATTACGACGACGATGATGACGACGATGATGACGACGACGATGATGACGACGATGAGGGACCGCAGCGCCGAGGTATCCGTCGTAAGTAGGAGTTTTGTGTAGCCGCCTTGCTTGGCGTTTCGCGAAACGTAAACCCGCAGCTCCGCTGCGCGTCGCGGCTACGCGGGAAATTATTTCTGAACTGGCATCTTGCTCAGGAGCGCCTCATATGGCGACACCGAACGAATCTCTGCCTCCGAAGAAACCCGTCCCGCCAGGCGCGCCGGGCAGCAAACCGGCTGCGGGAGCGAAGCCGCCAGCGGGCAAGCCCCAGGCTGTAACTAATAAGCCAGGAGTGCCGGGTAAGCCGGCGGCCGCGCCCGGCAAGCCAACTCCTCCCGCCGGCAAAGCGGGCAACGGCAAGCCCGCCGGCAAGCCTCCCGTGAAGAAAAGCGCCAGCAAAGGCGGCGGTTCGTCGGGCGGCAAGCGCCGACTTGGCCAGGTACTCGTCGATCTGGGTTTCCTCGATGAGGATCAACTGTGGGAGATCATCGAAGAAGCCAAGAACACCGCCCAGCCGATCGGCCAGGCCGCTTTGGCTCGCGGCCTCATCAATGAGGATCAACTGCTGCAAGCCCTGGGGGAACAGAACAACCTCAAGGTTGCCAACCTGCAAGAGTTCAGACCGCAGCCGGAGGCGTTGCAGCTGGTTCCCGAGACGATGGCCAGCGTTTACAAGGTGTTGCCGATCAGCTTCAAGGACAAGGTGCTGGTCATCGCCATCGGCGATCCCAACAACCTTGCCGCCGTGGATGATCTCCGCAACCTGCTCAACATCACCGAGGTGCAAGCGCAACTGGCCACGCCGCAGGCCATCGCCGACGCCATCGCCAAGATCTACGCCGGCAAGGAAGAGAGCATTCTCGACCTTATCACTGAGATTGAGAATAATCCCGAACTGGGCAAGCGCCGCGCTGAGACCAGCATCGACCTCGAAGACATGTTTGAGATGGCCGACGCCGCCCCTGTCCGCAAGCTCATCAACATGGTGTTCTTGCTGGCCATCAAAGATCACGCCAGCGACATCCATTTCGAGCCGTTCGAGGACGAGTACAAGATGCGCTATCGCTGCGACGGCGTACTCTATGAAATGGTGCCGCCGCCGCGCCACCTGGCGACCGCCATCGCCAGCCGTATCAAGGTCATGTCCAACCTCGACATCGCCGAGCGCCGTCTGCCGCAGGATGGCCGTATCGAGTTGAACGTCGGCGGCAACCCAGTGGACATGCGCGTCAGTATTTTGCCGACGATGTTCGGCGAAAGCGTGTGCATCCGCGTGCTGGATCGCACCGTCGTGTCGCTGGATCTTAACAAAATCGGCATGCCGGAGAAGTTGCTTGCCGAGTTTCGCCAGGTCATTGCCAAGCCTAACGGTATTATCCTCGTCACCGGCCCGACTGGGGCCGGCAAGACGACCACGCTGTACTCGGCCCTCAACGAGTTGAACGTCATCAGCGAGAAGATTATCACCACCGAGGATCCAGTCGAGTACGACATCGACGGCATCGTTCAATGCCAGATTAACCACGAAATCGGCCTGACCTTCGCCGCCGCTCTGCGCAGCATTTTGCGTCAAGACCCCGACAAGATCCTCGTCGGCGAGATTCGCGATCTGGAAACGGCGCAAATCGCCGTGCAGGCGTCATTGACCGGCCACATCGTCTTCAGCACGTTGCACACCAACGATGCACCCAGCACCATCTCGCGTATGCGTGATATGGGGCTGGAGCCGTACCTCATCACGGCGACGGTCGAGGCCATCCTGGCTCAGCGGTTGGTGCGCAAAATCTGCGAAGAGTGCCGAACCGAGTTTGAGCCGAGCGCCGAGATGCTGATGGAATTGGGTCTGCGGCCGGAGAACGTCAAGGTCAAGAAGTTCTTCTACGGGCGCGGCTGCGACCGCTGCAACAACACTGGGCACAAGGGTCGGTGCGGCATTTACGAACTGGTCATCATTAACGACGACATTCGGGACTTGATCTCCAACGGTGCCTCGACCGATGAGTTGCGCGCGGCCTGTCTACGTAATGGCATGGTCGGACTGCGCGAGGCCGGCCTGCGCGCCATCTACGATGGCGTCACCACTATTGAGGAAGTTGTCCGCGAGACGGTCCTGGACGAGGAAGTCTGAAACCAATGCAGAGTGCAGAATGCAGAATGCAGAATTAAATACCTCCGAATACTAATTCCGCGTTCTGGTTCCTGCTGTTTTTCATTCTGCATTCTGCATTCTGCACTCTGCATTGAGGGGAGAGCGCCATGCCGACATTCAAGTACGAGGCGATGGACACCAGCGGCGGAGAGGTCAAGGACTCCGTCGAGGCGATGAGCGAGGACGAAGCGCAACAAAAGATTCGCCAAATGGGCTACTTCGTGACCAAAATCACCGAAGTGGCCGGCACCGCCAAGAAGGGCAAAGGCAAGAAAGCCGGCAAACGCAAGAAGGGCCAAACCTTCACCATCGGCGGCGTGTCCAGCAAGGTTCTCTGCACGTTTACCCGCCAGTTCTCGACGCTGCAAGACGCCGGTTTGCCGGTGCTGCGTTCGCTGCGCATTCTCGAACATCAGATGAAACCCGGCGTACTCAAGAACGCGCTCATCGACGTGGTCGAGGATGTCGAATCGGGTAGCACGCTCTCCGAAGCGTTCGCCAAGCATCCCAAGTGCTTCGATCGCCTGTACGTCAACATGGTCAAGGCCGGCGAGGCCGGCGGTGCGCTCGAAGTCATTTTGAAGCGTCTGGCCGACTTCAAGGAGAAGGCACAAAGCCTGAAGCGGAAGATCACCGGGGCCATGGTCTATCCCGTGGTGGTCATCCTCACCGCCGTCGGCATTTTGACCTTCATCATGTTGTACATCATTCCGAAGTTCGAGAAGATCTTCAAAGACTTCGGCATGAAACTGCCGGCGCTGACCGAGGCTCTCATGGCCACGTCGCGCTGGTTCGCCAACTACTGGTATGTGTTGCCGCTCTTCCCGCTGGTCTGGTGGTTGATGATTAAACTCATCCGCCTTAACAAGACCGGAGCGTATGCGCTGGATCGCATTTACCTATGGATACCGATTGTCGGCAAGCTGATCGAGAAGACCATCGTGGCCCGTACGACGCGGACGCTGGGTACCTTGGTCAGTTCCGGCGTGCCGATCCTTGAAGCGCTGGCCATTGTGCGCGAAACCTGCACCAATGCCGTTTTCGAGCGCATGTATCAGCGCGTTTATGAGTCGATCCGCGAGGGCGATACCATTTCGCAGCCGCTCAAGGAAAGCCGGCTGGTCGATGACATGGTTGTGAACATGGTGGATGTCGGCGAGGAGACTGGAGACCTGGATACGATGCTTTACAAGGTCGCGGATGTGTACGACGAGGAAGTCGATGTCATGGTCGAGAGTCTCATCAGCTTGCTGGAGCCTCTTATGATCGTGGTATTGGGCTTCATCATCGGCACGATTGTCATCGCGCTGTTCATGCCATTGATTAAGTTGCTGGAAGGGTTGAGCAAGTAAGCGCAGGCGTGCAACTAGCCCGGAGCGCCAGCGACGGGAGTTATTTAAGAGACACGAAGGAGAGATCGATGACACGCAGAGATTCGCGGCGCACGAGCCGGGTGGGTTTCACGATGGTCGAGTTGATGGTGGTGGTCGTGATCATCGCCGTCCTCGTGAGCCTGGTGGCCAGCGCGGTGATGAAAGTGGTCGGGACCGTCCCGCAAGTGGAGACGAGTACGGACATCGCGCAGTTGGCCACCGCCCTTGAAGCTTTTAAGTCGGATTTTGAACTGACTGATCCGCCACCGAGCGTTCTCATCCTGAATGAGAGCGCCCCGCTAAGTACCGCGAGCGGGCCGTTTCTCCAAAAGATGTTCGGGAAAAATCTCGGGGCTACCGATTGGAATGGCGACGGCACGATTGGGGGCACTTGGACTCTGGAAGGGGAACAATGTCTGGTCTTTTACTTGGGTGGCATCGGAAATCGTGGTTTTTCATTCAGCAAAATTAGTCCGACTCCAGTGACAGGCCAAAAGACTCGCGGTCCTTACTTTACGTTCAAGACAAGCCGCCTGGTGCCCCTCACGGCTATCAACCCCTCGGCACCGAGTGCATTCCTGGTTTATATTGACGCCTGGCAGACGAAAAATAACTCCAAGCCCTACGCCTATTTCAGCTCCAGTGGGATTAATAACGCGTATGGTGCGCATTGCCCATCGATTACTGCCTCACCGTACAATGACGGTGCCGGCCACTTCGCGAACAGCAACACGTATCAAATCGTCTCCGCTGGCAAGGATGGCAATTTCGCCACTAATGGCGTGTGGGCTCCCTCGGGTGGCACGGCCAAGACAAATCCCGGTTATGACGACCAGGCTAACTTCTCCTCCACGGTCCTCGGCGTTGGACAGAATTAAGGAGAGTAGGAACCATGAGAATTAACGAGAGACGGACTCTCCTTGCAACATCCCGCAGCGGCTTCACCTTGATGGAGTTGCTGGTAGTGATCGCCATTATCGCGGCGTTGGCGGCATTGTCGGCGGCGGCCACGTTGAAATTCGTTGCCTCACAGCAGGAGGCTAATACCAAATCGACCCTGGACAAAGTACAGAGTCAGCTAAACAAGGCATGGGCGAAGGTCAAAGATCAAGCGTATAAGGAACCGATACCGCCTGCTTATCTTCCAGGTATTCAAGCGCTCGCCGGCAACGACGCCAATGCAACGGGACGAGTGCGGGTTATCTACGTGAAGTTGAAACTGCGGCAAGCGTTTCCGATGAACTTTAATGAGGCGCTGAATCCGTCGCCTCTGCCGCCCTTGCCGGCGTATGTAACGTACCTCAATGGTCTCGGTGTCACTGGCAGCAGCGGTGCCTCCTATGAATCGTCGGCTTGCTTGTTGATGGCGTTGCAGCGCGGCGTGAGTGGAGCCGGCATCGATCCAGCCGAACTCACAGCCGGCGGCGCTACCGGCAGCACGGGCAACATAACGTATCTGACGGACGCCTGGAGCCGACCGATTTATTTCACGCGCGTGCCGACGGGATGCCCTGTCCTTAATCCAGCCGGCCCGCAACCTGGAACCAACGATCCAGGCGACCCGCAGGGCTACCTTCAAATGGCCGCATGGGGAACGACTTACGGGCCGACGTTCTCCGCCATAACATTACAGCAATTGGCTCCCGGCAATACCTCCTACAAGCTTGCGCCGATGGTTGCCTCGGGTGGCCAAAACAATTGGACGAAAACGGGAACTTCGCCGGGTTTCGATCCGATTACATTCACGCCGACAGCGGGTAACACTGCTCTGTTTAGCAATCCGTAGCGTCTTGCTCGTCCGCGTTTGAGGTTCGTGATCGAGGAAGGGTTCTCAGCCATGTGTGCGACAAAAAAGACCGTGAATCGGCGACATGCCTTCACGCTCATTGAAATGCTCGTGGTGATTGGAATCATCCTCGTCATCGCGGCGTTGGCGGCAGCGTTTGCGCCGCGAGTGTCGGATAGCCAGAACCTGACGCGCGCCGTCGATAATTTGGAGCAATGGTTGTTGACGGCCAAGATGCGGGCCAAGCGCGATCAACTGGCTACCGGCATTCGCCTCGTTCAACTGCCGGGCGATGCCGCTGGAAACTTCTCGCAGGTGCAGTATATCCAGCAACCGGACCCGTTATCGGGCGCACCGGGCGGCGGCTTCATCCAGAGCGCTGGTGGCGGGACAGTAATGTTTGGGAACGTCGATTTTACGATGGGCGGAAATGCACTTTTGGTGCAACCAGGCGATTACCTGGAAGTCCGCGGCGGCGGCGTTTACCAGATTGGAAATGTGACAGGTCCATCTAGCCTTCAATTGTCCAATCCAACTCCAGGTAGCTATGACTCGAATCTCACCATCACGACGGCTACGACAAATTATCGTATTCTCCGGCAGGGGCGCATCCTCATTGGCGAAGCGCCGGTGAACTTGCCCAACAACTTCGCCATCGATTTCAACGTCATCCCCGGTACTTCGGTCGCCGGGAGCAACGCCGTGGCCAATCCGAGCGGGACGGCCATCGATATCCTCTTTTCGCCCACCGGAGCCGTTGTCGGCACCAATGCGGGAAGCGGCAAAGTTTACTTATATGTACACGACATCACCCAGGCCGATCCGAATATCGCGGGCATTGTCGGTATTCAGTGCCGGACGGGATTCATCGGTGCGTACAGTGTGGCTCCGGGAGGCGATCCGTTCGCGTTCGCGGAGAGTGGCCGCGAGTCGGGACTATGAAAGCGATACACCACGGAGACATTCGCATGACTCGCCGACCTGCTGTAACGCTGATTGAAGTGCTTGTGGCGATGTTCATCATGGCCATCGGTATGCTGGCACTGTTGACGCTGTTTCCACTCGGTGCTGTCAGCATGGCGCAAGCCCTCAAGGATGACCGTTGTGCCAGCACTGCGGCAATGGCGGAGAATGTCGCCACGGCCATGAATATCCGTCATGATGCGAGTGTGGCGGGGGGCTTTGCCGGTTCGACGATGGTCTTCGTCGATCCCAACGGGGCGATCCAGGGTTTGCCTGCTCTGGGTGGAGTTATCCCGCGGGTCAGTCCCAGTTTTGTCGGCAATTCGCAACCGTTGGCCGACCGCTGGTTCAGCCTGCCCGACGACATGACCTTCTTGGAGAATGGTACGCCGGACACCACCAGCGGCTTTATCGATCGCGGCCGGCGCTACAGTTTCGCGTATTTGCTCGCCCGGCCGCAAGCGACTTCGGACAACATGATTGAATTGACCGTCGTGGTGTACAGTGGTCGCCCGGTCGGGGCGCTCAGTCCTGAGTCAACCCAGACCGCGACGGGCACGGCCGGCGCGAATGGCATCGTGGTCAATGCGGCCGGCATCAATCTCAAGCGCGGCGGTTGGGTACTCGATCCGGTCAACGGCTACTTTTATCGCGTGACCAATATCGCGGAGTCGGGCGGCAGCACCGTCTTGGATGTGCAGCCGAACGTTCGCGCGAACCTCGGTGCCGTGACGATCATGGAAGATGTGGCGGAAGTGTTCGACAAGGGAAGCGGCTGGCAGCCCTAGGAACGAATCACGAACATAAGAACCACTAACAAAATGGCGCAGCCCTCCCGCGTGAGCGGGGGGAGTCCTCCCCCCGCTTACGCGGGAGGCTCGCCAAACAGTTACAGTCCCGAACAGAATGCGGACAAAACCGCTCTCTTATAGTCGCGGCTGGCAATAAATGCGGGAGCAATCAACTATGAGACGACGACAAGGCTTCACGCTGGTGGAATTGCTTGTGTCGATGGCCCTGATCATGTTCATCATGGCCATTCTCTCGCAAGCGTTCGTCGCCGCGACGAGTACCTTTCGCAACCTCAAAGCCGCCGGCGATATGGCCGAGAAGCTGCGCGCTACCACGCAGATATTGCAGCGCGATCTCGCCGCCGATCACTTCGAGGGGAAGAAACGCCTCAGCAATCCGAACTTTTGGGTCAATGGCCCACCGGAGCAGGGTTTCTTCCAGATTTTGCAGGGCGGCGCTGATACACCGGAAAGCCCTGCCGGCGACCCTTCCGGGATTAATTCGTTTCGCAGCACCAATCACGCCTTGGCTTTCGCGATCAAATTGCGTGGCAACCAGATGAGCGATTTTCTGTCCGCCAGCACGACGGGCGGCGGCGCAATACTGAGCGGAATCACGTCGTTCGGTCCCCCGGAGGCGCGTTACCAAGCGACTTCCGGCGGTTCATATAACTATCAGTGGGCCGAAGTTGCTTGGTTCATGGTGGCCCAGCCCGATACGACAATTGCCGATCCGACCACGGGCGCGCCTGCCCAACAATTGTTCACACTCTTTCGTCGCCAACATCTCCTTGTACCCGATAATAGTCTGGTGCCGGCACAGCCAGCCGGAAACATTGCGCAATTTCAGGAGATTAGTTGTTGGGCGAACGGAGCGAACCTGTACTTCAACAGCCCTCTCGACATTACCGATCCTCAGCGGCGTTTCGGCGGCGGTACGGGTGCATTTACGCCCATTCCTCAGGGGCAAGGCGTGCTGTCCGGTTCGGACATCCAACTAACCGATGTGGTTTCATTTGATGTGCGCCTCCTGCCGATGCTGCCGGCGGGAACGCCGATGCCTCTCGATCCGTTCGTCACGTTGTCTCAGGCACCGTTCACCGGGTTCCAGAACGGCAACCCAGGTTTCGGCGGCGTCATGGTGTTCGACACTTGGACCAGTATCAACGACGGATTAGGCAACAGCTATGCCCAGTGGAATACCCCCGGTACTACAAACCCGGTTCCGGCGACGAGTATCCCGCTGTGGAGTTCAAATCCGATAACTTACAACACCCCCTACCCTTCTGGGGCGAACTCCATCACTGTGACTGGGTCGGGACCGATCATCCAGGCGATCCAGATTTCAATTCGCATCTGGGACGCGAAGACGAATCAAACGCGGCAGGTGACTATCGTCCAGGCAATGTAAGGCGACCCATGAGGATAGATAATAGCGCCAAGGGCGAGGCGTGGAAGGTACGCATACGAGGAGTACACTCATGCGATTAAATCGAGGCAACGAACGGCGCGGCGTCATTCTCTTGGTGGTGCTGGCGCTCCTGACCTTGTTCGCTATCGTCGGCATCACTTTCGTGTTGTACGCCGACTATGAGGCGACCTCGGCCCGCATCGCCCGCGAAGCCGAATCGCAACAACGCGCCGACATTGCTCCCGAACAAGCGTTGGCGATGTTCCTGGGCCAACTGATCTACGATGTCTCCGATACGGATGCGAATGGCGTTATCTCTGGTCTGCGCGGCCACAGTCTCGCCCGCACCATGTACGGCTACAACACGTCCGGCACCGGCACGAACACCATCGCTTTCAACGGCGTTGGCCGGTTGCACTATCCGGCCACGGCGGGGGCTTTAGGAGGCACGGATGACTATACTCTGGTCAATTACACCTATTTTCAGGGGGATAGTTTTCTTCGCGATCCAGAGCGTTTTGGATCGCGTAGTGGTCTGGGGGCAGCTCAAGGTTCTTACGTCGGAGGCAATGCCCCCTATACCTATCCCGACCTGAACAACTTCTACCTCGCTGCCGTCAGGGCCGATGGAACCGTCCTGATACCGTCTTTCGTCCGCGAATACACTTCCTTCGGTTCCCTCGCTCCCAGCAATCCGAACTGGACCAACACGACGAACCCCGCCCTCAAATACATGGTGGTGCGCCCGCGCCCGGCCGAACATCCGAACTTTCCCCTACCCGAAGCGGATGGGCGCGATGTCAAAAATCTGGTCGGCGGGCCAGGCGGCAACGATAGCATTTGGATCGACATTGGCGCGCCGGTGATGACCGCACCGGATGGCACCAAGTATAAGATGCTCGTCGCTCCGCTCATCATGGACCTGGACGGCCGCATCAATCTTGGCACGGCCGGCAACATTCTCAGTACGAGTACCGGCAATAGCCATGTCTCCAATCAGGGATTTGGTGGATGGGAAGTCAATCTCGCCAAGGTTCTCTACGGCGACAACGCCACAACGCCCACCGAGTACATCAACTTGTTCTTGGGCCAGGGCACTGGTGCCGGCGCTCAAAAGGTCTACGGCAAATATGGGATGAACGGGACGCCCTCCACACCCGGCGCGTCCGCTCCTTCGGGCACTGCCGCGCATTCCTATGCTCCCGGCGATGTCAATAGTTTGAACGAGGCGACGCCGCCGTACAGCAGTCGTCCTTTGCCCCCCGGTTCACCCGCCAATGCCGCAACTGGTAACCCTGCTCCCAACCCTGCGACTAATCCTTTCGCCATGTTCCAACAAGGCTACCTGAGTGGCGGTGCCGAACTGACCAACCATCCGCTGCTCTACAACCTGTTCCGGCCCTCGTGGTTCAACGGCACGGATGATCGCCTGTTCCGTCCGGGCGATATGGAGGCGTTGCTACGGCCCAACAGCACACTGGGACAGTCCGTGGATTCCGGTAGTTCGACTCTCCAGAGCGACCTGCTCCGCCTGTGTCCGAATAACTTCGGCCCCAGCGCCGCCAGCTCGCGATTCCGCAACCTTGTCACCACGCTGAGTATGGATTTGGGAACACCCGGTATCTCGCCCTACTGGTGGAACGGCATGAACCCGCCAACGGCGTATATGACGGCCAATCCGAATCCACTCCTCGCGCCGTTCGCGACCACTTCGCCATTGTTTCCGACGTTGCCGCCCACGGCAGCCGTTACCTCTTCCACTGGCCCCAGTGAGTTCGGACCCGATTGGCGAGCCGTCAATGCCAACACCGCCACGTATGCGGCAAGCAATCCGTTCGCGTACATGTCACCGGGAGGGCGCATCCGGCTGAACCGTCCGCTGCCGCCGTATCCGCACATGGGAGCGGGCGCGACTCCGCCATACCAGAACCAGCCGAGTAACCAGCCGATGGCCCCGCCGACCTTGTCCCCCTACGGCGTCGCCTACAATTTGACCCCTGGGAACCCGATCTTCAACCAGTTCACGGCCGCTATCAATGCCCGACAAGCGCTGGCCAACGACATCTATCGTCGTTTGTTGACTCTCGCCGGCATCGCCCCCGTCGCACCCGCCAATCTCGCAACGCCGCTCTCAACGGACCTGTCTCCCCGTCGCTGGCTCGCGCAACTGGCGGTCAACATCGTCGATTTCATCGACGAAGACGACATCAGCACGCCGTTCAATTTTTACACCGTCCAGGACACCAATGGTACGGCCGTCAACACCGGCGCGACGCAGGGCAACGACGATAACGCTGTCAACATGGCGACTCCCGCGACGGGAGCGAACCCGACCTACTGGGTGTTCGGCACCGAATTGCCGAAGGTGGTACTCAACGAGGTGCTGGCCGAGGCTACCGACACCGACACGACGAAACCGGCCGGCCCCAACGAGTCGGTGAAACTCTGGCTCGAACTGTTCAACCCCATGCCTGCGGCCGTGGCGGCGAACACCCAGGTACAGGACGCCTATCGCGTCCCGTTGTATGTGACCAACCCCAACGGTCTCCCCTACAGTCCCTATTGCATCACCATCACGCAAAACCTCATGCTCACGGGAGCGGCGGCTCCTCTGCTACCCGACACCAGCGCCAACGTGCTGGGCAAAGCGAATATCGTCGCCCCCTTCCCGCAAAGCACGACGAATGCGGATTTCGCCAATCCCGTGCCGTTGATGAGCGGAATGGGCAACCAACCGGCGGTCCAAGCCCCTCCCGGCTCCGGGAACACGATCAATGCCGGCATTGATGCGGGAGGGTATTTCTTACTCGGTCCCCCGGCACCGGCAGTACCCTACCAGAGTCCGATCGTGGTCGCGTCGGCCGCGAACCCCGGCGGTGTGCCGCCGAATACCCCTATCCTGCCCACGACCAACGTCATGTACAAGCCGACCTGGGTCGCTAACCCGCCGACGCCTGACGAGCGAACGACCGGCCTAAAGGTGCTGCTTCGCCGCTTGGCCAACCCGTATCTGCCGTTGAACACCAACCCGGCGGCCGGAGCGTTGTACAACCCGTATGTAACGGTCGATTACATCGAGAACGTGCCGATACACTCGAACACTCCTCCCGCAGCCCAGTACAATTCGCGCGGCAAATGCCAGCCTTACGGCGCTCTGACACAACTCGTCCCACCGGTCGCCCCTGCCGTCGCCGATCCCACGAAAGTTCAGCCTTCCAGTCCGGTGGTCGATCAGCAGTCGGCTGCGGCGCCGGTCAACAACGTCACCAGCACGTTCGGTCTGGTCAATTCTCCGCTGCCGCCGAGCGGGAATTACGATTGGCTGGTCCATCTCGACCGCCCCGTTATCAGCCCGATGGAACTGCTGCACGTCTCCGCCTATCAGCCCTATCAACTGACGCAGCGTTTCATCTTGGGCAGCGACAATCTCAACAATGCCGCCAATATGGTCAATCCGCCCAAACCAGCGAACGCCCTCAATCTTTTCGGGCACTACGCCCCGTGGCTGGACACACCTCCTGGTCCGATCGCCAACATGTCTTGCCCGTGGTGGTTTGACGCAACGCTGCCGGCTGGAAGCTCGCACCGACTCTATCGCCTCTTCGAGTTCTTCGAGAGCGGCGATTGGGCCACCGGGGTCAACGGCCTGGGCCGCATGCCCGGCAAGGTGAATATCAACACCTACTGGGACGCGGAAATCCTGCAAGCGCTCGTTGACGCCAATCCGAGCATGGGCATCGCAGCCAATGCACCGGGCAACCCGACCAATGCGATGGACCCTGTCGCCCAGATCTTCGCGAACCTACTCACGTCTCGCTCCCCTGGCAACATACCCGGCGCGACCGGAGTCACCGGAGCCACGGATCGGCCGTTCTTGCCGCTGAGCGTTGGTTTGAACCCTTCGGGGGGAACGCAATATCCCACTCTTGGGACCAGCGTCCTTACCGATACTCTGTTGCGAACGGCACCCAATAATCAGCAGCTGTTGTTCCAGAATCCTACCGACACATCGGCCGTCCATCCGTATCTGCAAACACAATTGCTGACGAAGCTGTACAATAACGTGACGACACGCAGCAACACGTTTGCGGTATTCCTCACGGTAGGCTTCTTTGAGGTGACGGGCACGGTCGCCGGTTCGCCGAACATCCCGCAACTGGGGGCCGAGATCGGTCGCAGCGAAGGCCGGCAGATACGGCATCGCATGTTCGCCATCGTGGACCGCACGAATTTGGCCGTGTTCTCGACCACCTCAAGTACCGCCGTCAGCGCGCCGACCGTGACCGCCACGCCCACTACCGCTTTCGGCAACGCCACGATTGCATTGGCTGCTCCAGGACCAATCGCCGTTGGTTCGCAATTGGTGATCGAGCCGGGAACAGCCAACGAGGAAACGGTCGTCGTCACGGCTGTCGCCGGCAATAATGTTACTGCGAACTTCAGTAAGCAACATCCGAATCCGGCGGTCACGGGGAACCCGAACCCGAACACCTACACGATCATGATGCGTGGCAACCCTGGCCCACGGACGACGCCCTACGACCCACGCCTCGATCCCGGCGTGGTGCCGTACTACAGTATCATTGATTGATCGCATCCGGCGAGCGGGGGCGCTAACGCGCCCCGGCTCGTCGCGACGGCGCGAGAAGCGATCGTTACAAAAGGAAAATCTTCATGGCACGGCTTGACTCGGCAAACGGGAGCGTTTACGCTAAAAAAGGGAAATTAAATGAAGTGCCAACGAGGTGTCGGTGTGTTGTTTGCGCCCAACATCCCAATCATCTCGTATAATTCGCACGGAGAAACCATATAACCGGTCTCCGAGGTATGCACGGAAGTTTCCAGCATTCTCGTGAGTCCCGACTTGGCGTTTTCACTTCTTCATCAAAGGAGATTGGCTCATGCCGCAGCTCCGGGTTCGACATCGCGTGCGTGGAGCTTTCACGCTGATCGAGTTACTCGTCGTCATCGCCATCATCGCGGTGCTGATCGGCCTGCTGCTGCCGGCCGTGCAGAAGGTGCGCGAGGCGGCCTCTCGCGCCGAGTGCAGCAACAACATGAAGCAACTCGGCCTGGGTGTCATCAACGCCGCCGCCCAATACCGCCAGGAACTGCCGCCGGCTCTGGGACCGTATCCGTCCAAGGCCCAAAACGGGCTGGTAGCGCCGACGACGGTTTGGCTGCTCCCCTTCATCGAGCAAGACCCCTTGTACAGCCAGTTCCAGACCAATCCCACCGGCTTCTTCACCACCTACACGCAGGCCAGCACCACCACCATCAAGGTCTACCAGTGCCCGAGCGATACCACGCTCAAGGTGGCCGGCACGGTGGCGACCTCGGGTTCCTTCGCCTCGTATGGTGCCAATGCCCTGGTCTTCGGAACCTCCAATCCGGCCCCTCCGGTCTACTCGTTCGCCAACGTGGGGGGCACCAAGATACCCACCGACATTCCCGATGGCACCTCCAACACCGTTTTTTGGACCGATAAGCTGGCTTATTGTAACGCGGGAGGAAGCGCGGGTGGAACGCTTTGGGCGGAGAACAGTTCAACAACCGGGGCGAATTACCTGCCCCTCGTCGGTATGAGCGGCGTCTCTTTTGGTAGCCCGCCCAGCCTGATCCAGCCCCAGACCAACGTCACCAGCAGCGCGGCGTGCAGCTACTCCCTGCCATCAAGCGGCCACACGGGTGTCCTACAGGTTGGTATGGGCGATGGCAGCGTACATTCTGTTGCCGGCAGCATCAGTGCGGTCACCTTCAGCCAAGCTATGGTTCCCAACGACGGGACTGCCTTACAGTCGGACTGGTAAGGATTTCCGGACAAAATCCTGCCAGCCCGCAGCGCAAGTAAGGGTAACTCCTTCCCTTGCTTGCTTGCGCTGCGGGCTGGCAATGATTCTCACTTCGCCTCGGCCCCGATCTCCTTCGCTTTCAACAACTCCATCGATCCTGGGCGGGCCACCGCATACTGAAAGCCCGTTTGTTCCGTGCAGGCGGCCCCCACCCGGCCACGCGGATCGAGGGCCAGAAACGCCACCCGTGCCGGATGCACGCCACGACGCACCGCCACGGCGTTGACCTTGCGCACCGCCAACTCACACGCCTCCTGCGGACTCTTGCCGGCTCGCATCGCTTCGACAATCAGCAAACTGCCGCCGATACGAATGACTTCCTCGCCGACGCCGGTCGCACCGGCCGCGCCCGCCATGTTATCGACGTATAATCCCGATCCGATAAGGGGCGAATCACCGACACGACCGGGCAGCTTGTGCGCCAGGCCCGATGTAGTGCAGACACCGCCCAGCAATCCCTTGCGATCCAGCGCCAGCACAGTCACGGTATCGTGACTGCCGGCCGGCGCTGCCATCGGTGGTTGCGGTTGCGGCCGTGCCTTCGGTCGAGCTTTCTCCCACGCGGCGACGCTCTCCAATGTGGTCATCGTCTCCAGCGGAAAACCCTGCTGCATGGCGAACTGCTGCGCACCCTGGCCGACGAGGAGAATATGCGGCGTCTTCTCCATGACGCGCCGCGCCACCGCTGCGGCATGGCGGACGTTCTCCAAACCGGCGATGCTGCCGCAAGCAAGCGTTTGGCCGTCCATGACGCAGGCGTCGAGTTGCACCGTGCCGAGAGCATTGCCCAGACCGGCGAAGCCGACCGAATGCACCTTGGGATCGTCTTCGACTGCTTGCGCGCCGGCCAGTGCGGCGTCGAGCGCGGGCTTGTCGGTTTGCAACAGCATCGCGGCAGTCTTCACCGCCGTCTGTCCGAAGGGCCAGGTGGCGATGACCACAAAGTCGGGCATGATTGAGGATCCTCCAGCGGTTTGTTTGGCGAACGGCCGGCGTTAGCCGGCTGGTGCCGGTTGATGCAGGCTATACCAGCCGGCTAACGCCGGCCGTTCGCCTTCTGAGATAAAATATGCTTTTCCCAGAGCCGGGGCGATGTGTAGCATGGAAGGGACTCGCAGCCGGCGCGGCTGCCGCGACGTGTTTGTCTCATCGAGCGAGGCGCTCCATGCACGATGTTCTCAGCTTGATCCTCGGCGGCGGCCGGGGCACGCGGCTCTACCCCCTCACCAAACTACGCAGCAAACCCGCCGTCCCCGTGGCCGGCAAATATCGACTGATCGATATTCCCATCAGCAATTGCATCAACAGCGGATTCAATCGCATTTACGTGCTGACGCAGTTCCTCAGCGTCAGCTTGCATCGCCACATCGCCAACACGTACAAATTCGACCCCTTCAGTCAGGCGTTCGTGGAAGTGCTGGCCGCCCAGCAAACCAATGAGGCCGCCGACTGGTATCAGGGCACCGCCGACGCCGTGCGCCAGCAGATGCGCTACGTCGTCGAAGATCCCTGCAAGGAAGTCGTCATCCTGTCCGGCGATCAACTCTATCGCATGGACTTTCGCCAGCTCATCAAGACGCATCGCGAAACCAAGGCCGACGCTACGCTCGCCGTGCTGCCGGTGCCGCGCAGTCAGGTTGAGGCGTTCGGCATCGTCCGCGTGGACGAAAACGCTCGCGTTACCGGCTTCGTCGAGAAACCCAAGACCGACGCGCAACTCGAACCGGTGCGCATGTCCGACGAATGGCTGGCCAAACAGGGCATTCAAAGCAAAGGCCGGCCTTATCTCGCCAGCATGGGCATCTACGTTTTCAATCGTCAGGCGCTGCTCGATTTGCTCACGGCCAAGCCGCTGGCCACCGACTTCGGCAAGGATGTATTCCCGCGCAGCCTGGGCACACACAATGTTCAAACGCATATTTTCGATGGTTACTGGGAAGACCTGGGCACGGTGAAGGCGTATCACGAAGCCAGTCTGGCGCTGGCCGGCGACGATCCGCCCTTCAATTTCCACAGTCCCGAAGGTGTGATCTACACGCGCATGCGTTTCCTGCCCGCCTCGCGGATCAGTGCGGCCTCGGTGAAACAGTGCCTCATCAGCGATGGCTGCATCGTGCTGGAAGGAACCAGCCTGGAACGCTGCGTCATCGGCGTCCGCAGTCGCATTGGCCGAAATGTCGTCCTGCGCGATAGTGTGCTGATTGGCGCGGATCGTTTCGAGACGGACCAGGAGCGCGCGGCGAACCGTCAGCGCGGCGTGCCGGACCTGGGCATCGGCGACGGTACACTCATTGAGAAAGCGATCGTCGATAAGGATTGTCGAATCGGCCGGAATGTGCGCATCACCAACCATCGCGGTCTGGTTGACGATGAGGGATCCAACTGGGTGATCCGCGAAGGTATCATCACCATCCCACGCGGCAGCATCGTACCGGATGGGACGGTGATTTAGAACAATGCAGAATGCAGAATGCAGAATAAAAACCAGATGCGTTTTCATTCTGCATTCTGCACTCTGCATTCGTTTTATGCCTCGGTCGTCGCGGCGGTCTGGGGCAGGCGGGCGCGATCGCGAGCGCTGGGCGTGCCTTCGCCGAAGATCAGCAGCAACGGGCTGGCGATGTAGATCGAACTGTAGGTGCCAACAATCACGCCGACGATCATGACGAAGGCGAATAGATGCACGCCTTCGCCGCCGAATGCGTACAGCACAATGACCACCAGCCACACCGTCATGGATGACAGTAGGGTGCGGGTCAATGTTTGGTTGACGCTTTCGTTAATCATTTCGGACGTCAAGATCGGGTTTTTGCCGCGCACCTCGCGGATGCGGTCGAAGACAACGATGGTGTCGTTGACCGAGTAGCCGACCAGTGTGAGCAAGGCAGCGATGGCGTTAAAATCGATCTTGAAATCACTGATACCGAGTAGATTACCGAACCAGGTACCGTGAAGGTAATGGCAACCGGCGATGATGCCGAGCGTGAACAGCAGGTCGTGGAGTAGGCACAACACCGCGGCGGCACCGAAGGTCCAGTTGCCGAAACGGAACCACAAGTACAGCAGAATGGCGGCCCAACTTGCCAAGACGGCGTACAGGGCGCGTTCCTGGGTGCTGGCGGCCCATTGGGCGTCGAAATTCTCCAAGCGTTCCGGTTGCGGACTTTTGTCAAAGGCATCCTTGGTTTCCGCCAGAAGTTCCTTGAACTTGTCCGGACTCATCGGCTCCGTCAATTCGATCTTCATCTTCGCGTAGCGATCATTCACCGGGACGCCGAGCGGATCGACGCGGAAACTTGGCGTTTTCTCCTCGGACAGCCCCTTGTCACGCCGCGCCTTCGCACGCTGCTTGATCGTCTCGCCCAGCAGCCGAGTCACCTGCGCGCGCGAAGCGTAGTCCGGCTTCTTGGTACCCTCCTCATCCACCGTCGGTTGGGTAAACTCCAGAGTCGCGGTCTTGTTGTTCGGATCGATGGTGTACTTGTGCAGTTCGATGTATTCCAGGGCGTCCCCCAGACGGGTGTTGATGATGCGTTGCACCTTATCCGGATCCTTCTCGGACGTGCGGGCGGTGAACATCGAACTTTCCCCACCCTTATCGCTGCTGAGGAATACCGGCTCGATCGAGATGTCGGACAGTTCGCTCTCCGCCATCGTCAAGCCCGGAACTTCCACGTTCGTTTCCAGCTTCTCGCGCAAGGTGGCCATGTCGAGCGGCTTGGCCAGCTTGCCGGTGTAGGCGGTGCCGCCGGTGAAGTCGATATTCATCACGCTGCCGCCCTTTTCGTCTGGGTTCAAACGCCAGACAAACAGGCCCGTGCCCAAGATGGTCAGGATGACGGTGGCCGTGATCCAGTAATAGCGGATGCCCATGAAATCCCAGTGGTGGCGGTGGAGCATTCGCGCCAACCCCTGGTAGAAGCTCAGCTTGTGCAGCCAGTTCTTCGACAGCCAGAACTCGAACATCGTTCGCGTCATGAACAGCGAGGTAAACAGGCTGATGATGAGGCCCATCGTCAAGCTGATGCCGAAGCCCTTCAACTGATCGTTGCCGACGACGTACAGCACGATGGCCGTGAAGATGCTTGAGAGATGCGTGTCGATGATCGTCGGGAAGGCGCGATCGTAGCCGTTGCGGATGGCCAGGGCGAGACTGGCCCCGCGTTCGCGTTCCTCACGCAGTCGCTCGTAGATAAGCACGTTGGCATCGACGGCCATACCGAGCATGAGGACGAGGCCAGCCAAACCCGGCAGCGTGAAGGTGGCGTTGACCAGCACCATGAAGGCAACCGTCAGCACCAGATTGGCCAACAGCGCGACGCAGGCAACGATGCCGGCGAAACGATAGTAAAACAGCATGAAGATCAACACGGCCAGGAAAGCGAGGCCGACGGACAGCGTGCCCTTTTTGATGGTGTCGCTGCCTAGCGTCGCCCCCATACTGTTCTCGCTGACCGGCTTATCCTTCAGCGTCGCGGGCAGGGCACCGGCGCGAAGGATAGTGACCAGTTCCTGCACCGTCTTCTGGGTGAAACCGCCGGAGATTTCGCCGCGCTCACGAATGGCACTGCGCAAGCCGGGTGCCCCGCGAATCTTGCCGTCGAGAATGATGGCCAACTGACGCTCGAAACTGCCCTCCGCCTTGGCGGGTTTATTAAGGTTAGTCAGTTCGTAAAAGAGATTGGCACCGTCGCTATTGAAGCCGAAGTGGACTGCTGGCTCCCCGCGCGAACTCGGCCCCGAAGCTGCTTGCGACAGGTAATCGCCGGTGATCTCCTTACCCGGTTCAGAGTTGCGAGTCAGGATGAAATACTCGTATTCCTTACCCTGTTGCACATCCTTGGGGTTGAGTCGAGCTTTATTCTGAATCTTTCGGCTGTACAGCAGGTAGCGTCCTCCGGCCCTGGGAGGGAAGCGAACGGCCTCCTTATCGCGGACTTCGGCGACCGCGTTCCACTCCGGAGCCCAAGCCGGATTCTTGGCAGCATCGTTGTTCAGGTGGAGACTGTACAATTCTTCCTTGCCCAACTCCACCCAACTGTAGGTATAGTTAATCGTTTCGCCGGACAGGGTGACGGAGAACGCCTTGCTGCCGTCCTCGGTGGTCGGCGGAGGCGGCGCAACGCCAACAACCTCCAGGTCGCTCAGTGCCTTGGCATTGGCGGGATTCTTCACATAATCCTCGGCCCGCTTCATCGCCTCGGCATCATCGACGGGGTTAGCCAGGATGCGGAACTCGAGCCGTCCTTGCTGCTGAATGAGGCTCTTGATGTTCTCGACTTCCTCGCTCGTCA